>PDWI01007900.1_pt1 | contig 20059 bp, 21 predicted proteins | sample 1430891 | NCBI WGS metagenome assembly PDWI01 (sample SAMN01162508, study PRJNA174530) | Oral metagenome, whole genome shotgun sequencing project. | biome: Marine environment; feature: Marine mammal; material: Swab sample of the gingival sulcus; isolation source: swab sample of gingival sulcus...
GCGCACGAGGCGCACGAGGCGCACGAGGCGCACGAGGCGCACGAGGCGCACGAGGCGCACGAGGCGCACGAGGCGCACGAGGCGCACGAGGCTACGTTAAGTAACCGATCTTAAAAGGCAAGTAAAAAACGCCCCTACCCCTCGCGGTAGAACCAAATCTCAAACGCCCCTGCGCCCTCGGGAAAAGCGACCGAATGGTGTTCCTGCGGGGCGAAGGCGGCGACGTCGCCTTTTTGGATTTGCACGTCGGGGGCGCCGTCATAGGTGGTCAGGGTCAGGGCACCTTCGAGGACATGGATTTCGCCCCAGACCCCGGCCTTGGTATTGTGCCGCCCGGCGAATTTGGCGGGCAGGTTCTCGGGGGTGAACACCATGGTTTTCTTGTAAAATTCAGCGCTTTGGGGAACCTGTTTCATCGGCTTTCTCCTTCTCATCTGCCAAGGCCGCACCCGCCCCGGTCAGGGTGTAAAACAGGCGCTGCGTGCGCGGGTCGGTGCGGGTGATCCCGATCAGCCCCAACTCCGCCTCCAGCGCCACCACTTCGCGGATCACCAGCGCATGCGCCAGCCCGAAATCGCGCGCAAAGCTGCGGCTGTCGGACGCCGCGCCGTCGCGCACTGCCAGCAACACGCCCGCCCCGACCGGCGTCAGGCGCGGCTCACGCGCTTGCAGCCGCTCGATGCGCGTCAGAAGCGCCGCTTCCGTCATGGCTGCGCCCGGCTTTCAAACCGCACCTTGATGGCTTTCGAGGCGGGTGTAAAGCTCTTGTCGCCGAAACTCGACACCGGAACCAACACGTTCAACTCCGGGTAATAGCCCGCCACGCAGCCCGGCGGGATGTCATAGGGCACCAGCCTGAAATCCTCCGCCACCCGCGACACCCCGTCGTCATGCACCCCGATCACGTCCACGCGCTCCCCCGCCTCGGCGCCAATCCGGGCGATGTCGTCAGGGTGGATAAAGACCACCCGCCGCTCGCCAAACACACCGCGGTAACGGTCGTCCATGCCGTAGACGGTGGTGTTATACTGGTCGTGGCTGCGGAAGGTTTGCAGCACGAAAACCGCCGCATCATGCCGGCTTTCCTGCCATTCGGTCTCTTCCGGCAGGGGCAGATCGGAGAAATTGGCGCGCTGGTTTGGCGTGAGCCAGTTGCGCTCGGCGGGGCCGTTATACAGGTGAAAGCCGCGCGGTTGGCGCACCCGTTGGTTGAACCCCTCAAAGGCGGGGAAAACGCGGGCGATCATCTCGCGGATCTTGTCGTTGTCATCGGCCAGCGCATCCCAATCGACCACCTCCGAGCCGACCGTCGCCTTGGCAATCCCCGCCACGATCCGCACCTCAGAGCGCAGCCCCGGCGCGGCGGGCAGGTTGATCCCCGCCGAACCATGCACCATCGACATGCTGTCCTCCACCGTCACCATCTGCGCCACGCCGCGCGAATTGCGGTCGATCTCGGTGCGCCCAAGGCAGGGTAAAACGTAAGCGGCCTTGCCGGGCAGGAGATGGCCGTGGTTGAGCTTGGTGGCGATATTGACCACGAGGTCCAGCCCCCGCATGGCACGCGCGATCAGTGGCGTATCCGGGGTGGCGCGGGCGAAATTGCCGCCAAGGCCGATGAAGGCGCGGGCCGACCCGTCGAGCATGGCGCCAATGGCGGCGAGGGTATTGTGCCCCGGCTCGCGCGGCAGCGGCACGCCCAGCTCCGCCTCCATCGCGTCCATCAGCGCCGCCGGGGCTTTCTCATGGATGCCCACCGTCCGGTCGCCCTGCACGTTGGAATGGCCGCGCACCGGGCACAGCCCCGTCCCCGGCCGCCCGACATTGCCGCGCAGCAGCATGAACGAAGCAATCTCGCGGATGGTGGCGACGGAATGGCGGTGCTGGGTAATGCCCATGGCCCAGGTGGTAATCACCCGGTCCGCCTGCATGTAAATCTCCACCGCTTCCGCCAGCTCGGCCCGCGTCAGCCCCGATTGCGCCTCGATCTCGGCCCAGTCACTCGCCTCGACCCGCGCGCGGTAAGCGGCGAACCCGTCGCAATGCTCGGCAATAAAAGCATCGTCCAGCACCGGCGCCCGCCCCGCTGCCCGCGCCGCATCATCGGCGGCAAAGACCAGCTTGGCCATGCCGCGAAACGCCGCCATATCCCCGCCCAGCCGGGGGCAGAAATAATGCGAGGTCGTGGCGTTTGATCCGCCGCGCAGCATCTGCAATTTGTCCTGCGGGTCCGCGAAACGGTCCAACCCCTTTTCCTTCAGCGTGTTGAACGCCACCACCTTCGCCCCGCGCGCCCGCGCCTTCGCCAGATCGGCCAGCATCCGGGGGTGGTTGGTGCCGGGGTTCTGCCCGACGACGAAAATCGCATCCGCCTGTTCAAAATCCTCCAGTTGCACCGTGCCCTTGCCGATGCCAATCGCCTCGCTGAGCGCCACGCCGGACGCCTCGTGGCACATATTGGAGCAATCGGGGAAATTATTGGTGCCGTAGAGGCGCACGAAGGTCTGATAGAGAAAAGCGGCCTCGTTGGAGGTGCGCCCGGAGGTGTAAAACTCCGCCTGATTGGGATCGTCGAGCGCATTGAGCGCCGCGCCGATCTCCGCAAACGCCGTATCCCAATCGACCGGCTCGTAGTGGTCGCTGGCCGGGTTGTAGCGCAGCGGCTCGGTCAAGCGGCCCTGCTTTTCAAGGTCGTGATCGGACCAGAGCCGCAGCTCGGACACCGTGTGCCGGGCAAAAAACGCCGGCAACACCCGCTCGCGCGTCGCCTCCCACGCCACCGCCTTCACCCCGTTCTCGCAAAACTCGAACGAAGAGCCATGTTCCGGGTCGCCCCAGGCACAACCGGGACAATCAAACCCGTCCGGCTGGTTGGCCGACAGCATGGTGCGCGCCCCGGCAATCGGCTGCCCGGAGCCCATCAACTGCCGCCCGACAGAGCGCAACGCCCCCCAACCCCCGGCATGGGGCGCGGGCTTCTTATGCGGTTTTTTGCTGCTCATCACTGGCACTCCGATGCTGGCTCTCCGATCTTTCCCCCCGTTTCGCGGGGATTTCCCGCCCTGTCAACGCGGGACGCCAGACGATTGTGCCCGAATAGCCGGGGATTGTCCAAGGCACGCAGGGGGGCATCCCGCTTTTGCAATCCCCGCCCCCGTTCAAATGACTTCAACTCCAAGCGAAACATGGTAGCCTCATGCCAAACGGCAGGCCGAACGGAGGATCACATGAGCCAAACCAAACCGACCGTCAGGGGCAAATGGGGTGTGGCATGTGGCATCTCCGGGATTGTCGCGGGGATCGCGCTGGCATGGCTGTTTGAAACCTATCTCCACCAGCCGAACACGACCAGAAATTTTGACATTGTTTTATCCCAGCCCTACTGCCGGACGTTCACCCTTTTCGGCGTAGAAACCACCCCAACAACAGACGACGGCGCCCGCCCATCGGACGGGCTTTTCTGGGCGGGTCCGAAGCGGGAAGGGCTGATTTTTCTGAACCACGACCCCCATGCCCCAACAACCATTCGGTTCTGGGCTCTGGAGGGAGAAAACCGCGCCCTGACTTTGCTCGAAATGCGGTCACTCACAACCGGAACCTTTCCGGTGGCTCAAGACACCATCGGCTTTCAGAACTATGAAATCCGGGGCGGCGAGGACTGCCCGCACCTCGGGGCAACGCCGCCGCGGGATCTGTTTGACAGGCTAAAGCACAGCCCTATGTAGACCCTCGAATCCGGTCCAGCCGCAGGCGCTGGCGGGCATCGGTCAGGCGGCGGGAAAAGGCGTAGCTCGCGGCCAGCACCGCCAACGCCGAACTGCCCGCGATCAGGAACATGATGAACATCTGGTAGCGGGCGGCGTCGAGCGGGTCGGCCCCGGCCAGAAGCTGCCCTGTCATCATGCCGGGAATGGCCACCACCCCCATCGCCGCCATGGCGTTGATCGTCGGCATCAACCCGGTTTTCACCGCCTCCGCCAGGGGCGCCGATACCGCCTGCCGCCAGCTTTGCCCAACGCTGAGGCGCGCCTCAATGGCCCCGGCTTCGCGGCGCAGCGTGTTGGAAAAATTGTTCAGACTCAAAGAGATACCCGTCATCGCATTGCCCGCCACCATGCCGAAAACCGGCAGCAGAACGGCGGGGGAATACCACGGCGTCGCGTGCAGGATCAGCGCCGTGACCGGCACGGTGATGCACCAGCCGGTGACGAGGATCACGCCGGAGCCGATTGCGGCGGTCCAAAGCCTGCCCGCCGGGCGCGTCTGCCGCGCGGTGATCTCATAGCCCGCGAAACCGCCCATGATCACCATCGCGCCGATGAGGACGAAGAGGCTGTCGGTGGCAAAGAGCCAGCCCAGCACCAGCGCCAAGAGCCACAATTGCACCACCATGCGCGCCGCCGCGATCAGGATCGAGCGCGCCACGCCCAGCGTCAGCGCCAGCGAAATCGCGGCGTTGATCAGCACGAGGCCGGAGGCGAGGAGGAGATCGAGGTTCGACAGCATCATGGCGCGGCAAGCTCCAGCTTATGATCCGCCAGCCGCTCCGCCTGCGCCGGGTCATGCGTGACCAACACAATCGCCCCGCCCGCGTCCAGAAAGCCGCGCAACACCGCCTCGACCTGCGCCGTGCTGGCCGGGTCCAGCGCGCTGGTCGGTTCGTCGAGCAGCAATACGCGGGGGCGGGCCAGCAGCGCGCGCAAGAGCGCCCCGCGTTGGGCTTCGCCGCTGGAAAGCCGATGGATCGGCGCGGTGAGCAGCGCCGCATCGAAGCCCAAATCGCGCGCCAGTTCCTCCCCCGCCCCGCTCAGTTGCGCCGCCAGCGTATCGGCCCAAAATGCAGGCTGGGCCGCGAGGTAACAGACCTGCGCCCGCCAGTCCGGCGCCGCCATCTCCGCCCGCGCCCGGCCGTCGAGCCAAACCGCGCCGCCCGCTGGGTCCAGATCGGCAATGGCGCGTAAAATCAATGACTTACCGCAGCCGGACGGCCCGCTTAACGCCAAAACCTCCCCCGCCTCCAAGGCAAAGGAAACCACCTGCCCGTTGGCCACAGAAACCTTTTCGACCCTCAGAAGCGCGCTCATCGGGGCACCTGTGCATAGCGCGCCATCTGGTCGTGCCAACGCCCCGGCAAGCGCCCCAACCGCGCCGCGACGCCCTCATAGACCGGGCGCAGCACGGCGAAAATCTGCGCCGCCAATGCGGGGGGCAACTCCTCGGGCGGGGATGCGTTGTGACGGGTCGAAACATCCGCCTGCATGGGCGAAAGCCCCAGAAATTCGCACAGTGTATCAAGCGCTTGCGGGCAAAACAGTTCCTCATAGAACAGCGTCAGATACCCCCGCGCGCCAAACGCCGCTTCCAGCGCGTCGAGGGTCTCGGGATAGGCGCCGCGCCGCAAATGCTGCGGGTTGCGTTGATTGCGCGCCGCCAGCGCCGCCACCCCCTCCCCGCGCCCCCGCGCCGCCATGCGCATGGCCGACCAATAGCGGTCCACCGGGTCGCGCAGCAAAAACACCGGGCGGGTATCAGGGAAGCGCTGCCGGATGGCGCAAAACTGCGCCGCGTTGAGCATGGAATAGGCCGGGGTGATCTCGCCAATGGCCCGCGCCTCCCCCTTGCGGCGGGCGAAAAATGCGACGTAGCGATCCAAGTCGCCCGCCATCTCCGCCCGCGCGGTCAAATCCGCGCGCAACACCGTATCCGCCGGGGCTTTCTCCAGCCAGCCGCGATAGTATTTCTCGGGCAAATCCCCAACGAAATCAGACAGATACAGCTCGTCGAAAAAGTGCATCTCCTTGATCCGGGGCATGTAGACCTCCGGGTGCGCGGCCAGAGTGCGGTGCAGCCAGGTGGTGCCCGCTTTCTGCGCGCCAACGCCTAAGATGAACGTGCCCGCGAGCGCCTGCATCCGCCGCTCAGTCGTCGGCCAGGATCAGATACAGACCGTGCAGCAAATGCCGGTCGCGGTCGCCGGTGGTGAAGAAAATCCCCGCCTCCTCAAAGGCCAGCGCATAGCCGCGCGCGGTTTCTTCCGTCGCCAGCAGCGCCACTTCCCGGCCCAGCCAATAGCCCTTCGCCCCCGCCAGTTCCAACCCGAGGATCAGGGCCAGAAGCCGGTCATTCACCGAGATTTTCCGCCCCATGCGCCGCACGGCATAGACTTCCGACATGCGCGCCGACACCGTTTCCGGCGAGGTCAGCGCATCGCGCACCCCCGCGCGGAACGCCGCTTCATCGCCAACTTCCGGGCGGCCCGGCGCCTTGGCCATGGCGCGAAACATCTTGCCAGTGGCGAATTGCTTGATCGACACCACCTCGCCAGCGGAAATCTGCGCCCAGAGCGCGTTGCGGCCCGGAATGCAGACGGTGCCGTCAAAATCCGGGCGGGTGTCGAGAAAGCCGCGCAGGATGGTTTCCGAACCACGGGTCGAAGCGGGAGGGTTTTCCTGTTTGAGGCCACAAACCGCGCGGATCTCGATATCGGGGCTGGATGCGGGCACGATCTCGGCCCCCGGCGGTTTGGCGGGCAGGTCCACCAACCGCTCCGGCACCCCGCACCAGATCACACGGGTTTTGGAAGTTTCCTCTAAAATCCAATCACTTGTCAGACCAAGAATGCTGACCTCCAGCGCCGAACGGTCCACCGCCCCGGCGGAGCGATAGGCCAGCGAGCGGTCGCCCTCCATCCGCCAGACCCTGAGCCGTTCCCCCGCTTCCGCCGCGATCCACCTTGGCGCCATCTTGTCCTCCGATTGTTATCCCCGGCGAGCATACACCATCCGCGGGTATTGCACATGCGGGAAATGCTTCTACCGCCCCGTCGCCAGTTTCGCCGCGTTCCAGCTTGCCCCCGGCGCCTCGCTGACCTTGGCGGACACCCGGTCGCTCGCCTCAAGGCTGGCGAGGTATTCCGGGCTGACGGAGCCGGTGACATAGCGGCCATCGAAACAGGAGGTGTCAAAGTCCTTGATCGCCTTGTTGCCCTCGCGCGCGGCCCAGATCAGGTCGTCGAGTTTCTGATAGAACAGCGCATCCGCGCCCAGTTCGGCGCAAATCTCGTCATGGCTGCGGTCGGTGGCGACAAATTCCGAGCGGGTGGGCATGTCGATGCCGTAGACGTTCGGATATTTCACCGGCGGGGAAGCAGAGGCAACGTAGACCTTCTTCGCGCCCGCCTCGCGGCACATCTGCACAATCTTGCGCAACGTGTTGCCGCGCACGATGGAATCGTCGATCAGCAGCACGTTCAAATCCTTGAATTCCAGCGGAATGGTATTGAGCTTGCGGCGCACGGATTTTTGCCGCTCCGCCTGTCCCGGCATGATAAAGGTGCGTCCGACATAACGGTTTTTCACCAGCCCCTCGCGGTAACGCACCCCGGTAACACGGGCAACTTCAAGGGCAACGGGGCGGGCGCTGTCGGGCACGGGGATGATCGAATCAATCTCCAGCCCGCTCTCCTCGATCTGTTTGGCCAGCGTCTGGCCCATGCGTTGCTGCGTCTTGTAGACGGAAATTTCATCGAGCATGCTGTCGGCGCGGGCAAGATAAACATATTCGAAAATGCACGGCGTCAATTCGCCCTCCACCGCCTGAAACTCGTGCAAATTCCCATCGAGATCGACCAGCATCGCCTCGCCCGGCTTCAGGTCGCGCAGCTTGTCAAAGCCGTTGATGCCGAAGGCCACATCCTCGGAGGCGAAGGCGTAATCATCCCCCGGCCCGTCCGCCGCGCGACGCGCCACGGAAAGCGGGCGGATGCCATGCGGGTCGCGGAAGGCCAGCATCCCGACCCCGGCAATCAGGCAGATCACCGCATAGGCGCCCTGCACCCGCTCCATCGTCATGCGCACGCCCTGAAACACGTTGCGGATCGGGTCCACCTGCCCGTTCACCTTCACCACATCGGCGATCTTGTCCGCCAGCACGTTGAGCAGGATTTCACTGTCAGAGGTGGTGCGCAGGTGGCGCGAATACTTGCCGGTGACTTTCTGGCGCTGCTCGTCGGTATTGGTGATGTTGCCGTTATGAACGAGGTAAATGCCGTAGGGCGCGTTGACAAAGAAGGGCTGCGCCTCGGCGGCGGCAAGCGACCCGGCGGTCGGGTAACGCACATGGCCCATGCCGATCTTGCCGGTCAGGCTCGCCGCATCTTCCGCCACGAACACATCCTTCACCAACCCGTTTTCCTTGCGCTCATGGAAAAACTCGCCCGTATAGGTGACGATGCCGGATGCGTCCTGCCCCCGGTGCTGCAACATCAGCAAACCGTCATACAACTCGGCGAATACCGGATCGTTCCGGTTCGCAATGCCCAAAATCCCGCACATATCTGGCTCCGTCCCTTGATCCGCGCCAGCGACCGTAGATTCGCTGCCCCCATTTCCTAGCCCGGCTCGCCCCCGGAATGAAGGATTTATCGCCCGCATCGGCAAGATTCACCGCGCCCCGGCAGGAGTGGGGCTGAAAGCGGGGCGGCACAAACTTGTGCGACGCAAATAATCGCGCTATGGATCACTATAGCGCAGGGGGCGGAGGGAGCCGTCGCCCGGCAAGACAGCCTGGAGGGAACGCATGGCCTTACTCGACGTGAAGAACCTGTCGGTGAAATTCGACACCAATGACGGGGTGGTGCATGCGGTGAAGGATGTCAGCTTCACCATCGACAAGGGCGAGACCCTGGCCATCGTCGGCGAAAGCGGTTCCGGCAAGAGCCAGTCCGCCTTCGCCATCATGGGGCTGATGCCGGACAATGCGCGCCTTGAAGGGTCGGTGAAGTATAACGGCGAGGAAATTCTCAACCTGTCGACCAACGCGATGAACAAATACCGGGCCAACGAGATCGCCATGATCTTTCAGGACCCGATGACCTCGCTCAACCCCTATATGCGCATCTCCGATCAGATGGCGGAAGTGCTGATGCATCACCGGGGCATGTCGAAGGATGCGGCGATCAAGGAAAGCGTGCGGATGCTGGACGCGGTGCAGATCCACGACGCCATGCACCGGGTGCGCATGTATCCGCATGAGTTTTCCGGCGGCATGCGGCAGCGGGTGATGATCGCCATGTCGCTTTTGTGCCAGCCCAACCTGCTGATCGCCGACGAGCCGACCACGGCGCTGGACGTGACCGTGCAGGCGGAAATCATGGACATTTTACTCGACCTGCGCGACGATTTCGACATGGCCATCATCCTGATCACGCACGATCTGGGCATCGTGGCGGGAACCTGCGAAGAAACGCTGGTCATGTATGGCGGCAACGTGATGGAATACCGCAAGACAGAAGACATTTTCGCCGCGCCGGAACATGATTACACCAAGAGCCTGCTGGCCGCTGTGCCCCGGCTCGATATGGATGTGGATGTGCTGGCACGGGTGGATTATGCCGCACAGGTTGCGGCCGGGGAGGCAAGCAAATGAGCGAACGTGACGTGTTGATGTCGGTGCGCAATCTCAAGGTGCATTTCGAGATCAAGCAACATACCGGCGGGCTGTTTACCCAGACCGAGACCCTGAAGGCGGTCGACGATGTGTCCTTCGACCTTTACGACGGCGAAACCCTTGGCATCGTTGGCGAAAGCGGCTGCGGCAAGTCGACGCTGGCGCGTGCCCTGTTCCGCATGATCCCGTCGCTGGGCGGCGAGGTGTTCTGGAAGGGCGAGGACATCATGCATTTCTCCGCCGCCCGGATGCTGGAGTTGCGGCGCGAAATTCAGATGGTGTTTCAGGACCCGCTGGCCTCGCTCAACCCGCGCATGAATTGCGGCGCCATCGTCGCCGAGCCGCTGAAGACCCATTTCAAGCATATGAGCAGGTCGGAACGGCGCGACAAGGTGGTCGAGGTGCTGGAAAAGGTCGGCATGGGGGCGGAGCATTATAACCGCTATCCGCACGAGTTTTCCGGCGGCCAGTGTCAGCGCATCGGCATCGCCCGCGCCCTTGTCACCGGGCCGAAGATGCTGATCTGCGACGAGCCGGTTTCGGCGCTGGACGTGTCGGTGCAGGCGCAGGTGGTGAATCTGTTGATGGACCTGCAAAAGGAGCTGGGCCTGTCGATGCTGTTCATCGCGCATGACCTCTCGGTAGTGAAACACATTTCCGACCGCATCATGGTGCTGAAATTCGGCAATATCGCCGAGCTGGGCGAGAGCCATCAGGTCATCAACAACCCGCAGCACCCCTATACCAAGAAGCTGATCGAGGCGGTGCCGATCCCGGACCCGGCGGTGGAAAAAGCCCGCCGCGCCGCGCACCGGGCCAAGCGAGCCGCCGAAAACGCGTAAAACAGGAAACGCCCGGCCCCGCGCCGGGCGCTTTCTTTGCGCCCCCTTGCGCCACGTCACCCACCCCGCGCGTTGATCGAAACCGCGCCCCCTGCTAGCATTCCCGCTCAGGATACCTGCATTCGGGAGGAACGCATGGCAGTGATTGAATTGGACATTCAGGGCGCGATTGCGGTCGTGACCATGAATAACGGTGAAAACAAGCAGAACCCGGCCTTTGCGCAGGGGATGCTGGCGGCGCTGGACGCGGCGGAGGCGGATAAGGGCGTGCGCGCGCTGGTCCTGACATCCTCGGACGAGAAGAACTGGTCGCAGGGCGTTGACCTCGCCTTCCTGATGGGCGCCATGCAGGCGGGCAAACAGGACGACATTCGCGGCTTCATGCGCGACATGAACAAGGTTTTCGCCCGCCTCCTGACCCTCCCCTTCCCCACCATCGCCGCCATCAACGGCCACGCCTTCGGCAACGGCGCCATGCTGGCCTGCGCCTGCGATTTCCGCTTCATGCGCATGGATCGCGGCTATTTCTGCTTCCCGGAAGTGGACATCAACATCCCCTTCCTGCCCTCGATGATCGCCTATGTGCGCAAAGCGATCCCGGAATACCGCTTCAACGAAATGAAGCTGACCGGGCGGCGGGTTGCGGCGGAAGAACTGGCGCGCGACCATGTGATCGAGGCCGCCCTGCCCGACGCCCCCGCCACCTTCGACGCAGCGATGGAATTTGCCGCCACTTTCCGCAAATCGCGCGGCATTTTCGGCGAACACAAGCGCCGTCTGCACAAACACATCCTCGACACCATGCGCGAAGAAGACGCGCCGCTGATCGAGAAACTGGACCTCATGGTCTGAAAACCCAAACCAATTCAGGGAGTTACCCATGAACGCCACATTTGATTTTACCGGCCAGAACGTCTTCGTCGTCGGCGGCACCTCCGGCATTAACCTTGGCATCGCGCAGGGCTTCGCCAGCTGGGGAGCCACTGTTTTTGTTGCCTCGCGCAAAGCCGACAAGGTGGAAAAAGCGGTGGAGAGCCTGAAGGCCGCCGGCGCGCCGAAAGCGGGCGGCACCACCTTCGACGTGCGCGATTACGCCGCCGTGGAAGCCGGGTTCAAGGAGGCGGAAGCCTTCTTCGGCGGCCCGATCGACAGCCTGATCTCCGGCGCGGCGGGCAACATCCCGGCCCGACTGATGGACCTGTCGCCCAACGCGGTCAAATCCATGGTCGATATCGACCTGATGGGCACCTTCCACGTCATGCGCGCCGCCTATCCGCACCTGAAAAAGCCCGGCGCCAGTGTGGTCAACATCTCCGCCCCACAGGCCTTCGCCGCCATGTCGCACCAATCCCCGGTCTGCGCCGCCAAAGCGGGCGTCGACATGGTGACCAAATCGCTGGCCATCGAGTGGGGCGCAGCAGGCGTGCGCATCAACTCGATTTCCCCCGGCCCGATCGAAGGCACTGAAGGCATGGCGCGCCTTGCCCCGACCGAGGAGATCATGACCGCCGTGGTCCGCTCCGTGCCCATCGCGCGGCTGGGCCAGCCGGACGATATCGCCAAAGCCGCGGGCTTCCTCTGCTCCGACGCGGGCGCCTATGTCTCCGGCGTGGTGCTGCCGGTGGATGGCGGCTGGTCGCTGGCCGGTGCCTCCGCTGTCATGGCCGGTGCCTCCCGCTTCCTCGATAAACTGACCGGGCACAAGGCCTGACCCTTCCCGCTTGACGGGTAAAGTCGTGCCCGTTGTTGCAAGAGAAGCTTCCTTTGCAACGGCGCCGTGCCACACAAGACTGCAACCGGGCGGCCCTCCAAGGCCGCCCTTTTACGGTGGTGGAAGCGGCTCGATGCAGGGGCGGTGGTTTTTCAGGTGCCGGGCGATCAGGCGGTTTTGTTGCCGACCGCTGGGAATGAAACGCGCGCCTTTCGGGGGGGCGTCCAGATCAGCGAGTTCCGGGAAGATGGACAGGATTTCGCGACGGGCCTGCGGAGGCAGGCTTTTGAGCGCTTGCGATCCGGTCAGCAGGCTTTCGGTCGGCGCGCCCTCGGCGAAGAGGATTTCGTGTCGGTCGAACAACAGGTGGTAATAGGTGACGCTTTCGGCTTCTTCGTCGATGAAGATGCCGGGCAGGCTGGTGAGTTTGATGGCGGGGACCAGCACTTCCGAGGCGTTGAACATGCGCCGGGCGATACCTGAGCGCAACAGCATCCGGTGTTGGCGCGAGACAAGCAAGTCCCGTTCCGGCAGACCATCCCCCAACGCGCCCTGCAGGATGCGCACCGGGCGCAGGCGGGGCGCACGGCGCAATTGCGCGGCGTCAAAAGCGCGTTGCCCGGCCCAGCGGATGACCTGCGCGCCGTGATCGCGGGTCATCACCACATCGCCCGCCCGCAGGGTCTCGACCGCCCGCCAGCCACCCGGCATCCGACAGCCCGTCGTAAAACAGGGCGGCGTGGCGAGGTCATCATAATACGGCTCCGGGTAATCCTCGGCGGATAGGACGGTAAGCGGCACCCCGATCGGCGGGAACTCACCTTCGCCGCCCAGAAAGGTCAAACCCTCGATCGTGCCAAAGACGTTTTCGTCCTCCCCCTGATCTTCCTCGTTGATATTCAGACCATGCAGCGTATAGGTCTTGCCTTCCGGGTCCTGCACGGTAAGCGTGTATTCCGGGGTGACGATGAGACCGGCAGCATGGGTCTCTCCGTTATACTCGACTTCGGAAGCGAGGGTTTGATCCGTATCCCAATCCTCAAACCGTTTATCGTCCATATCGTGAACATCGAAGGACACCCAGTCATTGTTATTGAGGGTAATGGTTTCCCCGACCAGATGCGAACCATCACCCAATTCATAACCGGACAACTCCTTGCCCCCGGAAACGGTGACATTGGAAGCTTCCAGACTATAGATGGTATGCGCCAACATGCGATCTGCTCCTGAACTGACGATTCGGCTTGTGCCACGTCATTCCCTAGCAGGCAGTTCTTGAAAACTTCCTAAGATCCGCAGACAGATTTTCGTAAAATCTTAACAATGCGTCAGCACCGATTGACGCGTAAAACACCAAAAAGACAGCACGATTTCCAAAACACGCGGCAGATGTCCCGCAACCGACCATGCCCCTTCTTCTTAGGGGAAATACTCCACGGGGGTCTGGGGGTGTGAAACCCCCAGCTATGGCGCGCAGTCCGGGGGCAGCCCCCAGTTCAATACAAGCCGCAAAAGCCCCCCATCACCCCGCCGCTTTTGCCGCACGTTTGCGCTCGTGCGGGTCCAGATGGCGCTTGCGCAGACGGATCGCGTTGGGCGTCACTTCCACCAGCTCGTCGTCGTTGATATAGGCAATCGCCTCCTCCAGCGACATGCGCACCGGCGTCGTCAGGCGCACCGCCTCATCCGAACCGGAGGCGCGCACATTGGTCAGTTTCTTGCCCTTCAGCGGGTTCACCTCAAGGTCATTGTCGCGCGAATGCTCGCCGATAATCATCCCCTGATACACCTTCTCCTGCGCGCCGATGAACATCTTACCGCGCTCCTCAAGGTTCCACAGCGCATAGGCCACCGCCTCGCCGTCCTCCATCGAAATCAGTACCCCGGCGCGCCGCCCCGGAATCGGCCCCTTATGCGGTGCCCAGCCGTGGAACACCCGGTTCAGCACCCCGGTGCCGCGCGTATCGGTCAGAAACTCGCCATGATAGCCAATCAGCCCGCGCGACGGCACATGCGCCACGATGCGGGTCTTGCCGACGCCCGCAGGCCGCATTTCCACCAGCTCGCCCTTGCGCGCGCCGGTCAGCTTCTCGATCACCGCGCCGGAATACTCGTCATCCACGTCGATGGTCGCCTCTTCAATCGGCTCCATCCGCACGCCGTTTTCCTCGCGCATCAAAACCTGCGGCCGCGAGATCGACAGCTCAAACCCCTCCCGGCGCATGTTCTCGATCAACACCCCCATTTGCAATTCGCCCCGACCCGCAACCTCAAAGGCCTCGCCGCCCGGCGTATCCGTGACCTTGATCGCCACATTGCTTTCCGCTTCCTTCATCAGCCGGTCGCGGATGACGCGCGATTGCACCTTCTTGCCGTCACGCCCCGCCAGCGGACTGTCGTTGATGCCAAAGGTAACGGTGATGGTCGGGGGGTCGATGGGCTGGGCGTCGAGCGGTTCGTCCACCGCCAGCGCGCAGATCGTATCCGCCACCGTCGCTTTCGACATACCCGCAATGGAGACAATATCGCCCGCCACCGCTTCGTCGATCTCGTGCATGGCCAGCCCGCGGAAGGCCTGAATACGGGTGACGCGGAATTGCTCGATCTTCTCGCCCAGACGCGACAGCGCCTGCACCGTCGCGCCCACCTTGAGCGTGCCGCTCTCAACCCGCCCGGTCAGCAACCGGCCCACGAAGGGGTCGGAACCCAGCGTGGTGGCCAACATGCGGAAATCCTCGCCCTGCCGGGCAATCTGCTTCGGCGCGGGGACATGGTTGACGATCAGGTTGAACAGCGCATGCAAATCCTTGCGCGGCCCGTCCAGTTCCGGGTCGGCCCATCCGGAGCGGCCCGACGCATAGAGATGCGGGAAATCCAGCTGATCGTCATCGGCGCCCAGATTGGCGAAGAGATCAAACACCTCGTCCAACGCCCGGTCGCTTTCCGCATCCGGCTTGTCGACCTTGTTCAACACCACGATCGGCCGCAGCCCCAGCGCCAGCGCCTTGGCGGTCACGAACTTGGTCTGCGGCATCGGCCCTTCGGCCGCATCCACCAGCAGCACCACCCCGTCCACCATCGACAGAATGCGCTCCACCTCACCGCCGAAATCCGCGTGGCCCGGCGTGTCCACGATGTTGATCCGCGTGCCCTTCCACTCAACCGAAGTGGCCTTGGCGAGAATGGTGATGCCGCGTTCGCGCTCCAGATCGTTCGAATCCATGGCCCGTTCCGCCACGGCCTGATTTTCCCGAAACGCGCCGGATTGTTTCAGCAGCTCGTCCACAAGGGTGGTCTTGCCGTGGTCAACGTGGGCGATGATGGCGATATTGCGTAGGTCCATACTGTCCTCATACGGCGGAATCCGCCGGGTAATTGCGTTCTGGCCCGTTTAGGGGAGTGGGCGCGGAAATGCTAGGGCATAGCCTCATAAATCCGGCGCCACGCGCGTCCATAACGCAGTATTTAAGAAACTGGCCTCAAACCACGCGCAGCAGCGCCACCACCGACGCGGTCAGCACCGCCATGCCGACGACCTCGCGCCGCGACAGGCGTTCGCCGAAAATCAGCCAGCCGGTCAGGACGGAAAACAGCAGTTCGACCTGCCCCAGCGCGCGCACATAGGTCGCGTTCATCAGGGCGAAGGCGTAAATCCAGCCGAATGTGCCCAGAAATCCGGCCACTCCCGCCAGCCCGACCACGCGCCACGCCCGGAAAACACGAGTGATTTCGCCCTTTTGCCGCAGGCGCAGGTAGGTGGAGAGGAGCAAGACCTGAAAGGTCGTAACGCAGGCCATGGTGATGCTGGCGGCCAAGAGCGGGGGAGCGTCGAGCGCCAGCGCCGCGCCGCGATAGCCGATCGCCGACAGGGCAAACCCCACCCCGGCGAGCAGCCCCAACCCCGGTGCCCGGCCCAATTCCAGTGACCAGCGCGCCCCCTTGGGCAGCGACAAAAGCAGCACGCCGACAAAGCCCGCAACAATGGCCATGCCTGCGCCAAAGTTGATGGCATCGCCCAAGGCAAGCGGTGATAGTAACGCCACCAGCATCACTTCGGTCTTGGTAAACGCGATGCCCACCGCGAAGTTGCGCGCCGCGAAGAGCGCCACCGTCGCCATGGTGGCGAGGATCTGCATCGTGCCGCCAAGCAAAGCCCAGCCCCAGAACGCCGCGCTGAAATCGCCGCGCAGTTCCGGCGGCGTACTGGCTGACAGCACCAGCGCCAGCGTGCAGGCCAGAGGTGCGGCGAAGAGAAAACGCGCGTAACTCGCGCCAGCGGTGGAAAACCCGGTGACGCGCAGCTTGCGTTGCAGGGCAAAGCGCAGGGTTTGCACTGCGGCGGCAAAGAGCGTCGCCGCGATCCACATCCCGCTCACGCCTCATTCCCATAGCCATTCCAGGCAAGGATTTCACGCGCCGCTTTCAGCCGGTCTGCGCTCGTGCGCGCCCCCGCGCCGCGCTCCAGAATGACCGCAAACGCACGGTCCGGCGTGCCGAGAACCAGCGTGCGCCCATCCGCATCGGCCCAAAGCACCACCAGCTTCACACCGTCATCGCGGGCAAATTGCCCCGGTCCCGCCGGGGTGAGCCGGTAGCGGTTCTTGCCGTTCTGAAGCTCAAACCCACCCGGCAGCGACCGAATGCGCCACACGCTCGCCGACACATCCCCAGCCCCCTGCGTCACCTGCCAGTCGCCAGCCAACCGTGCCGCGTCAAAACCGACAATCGCCTGCACCGGCGGGCGCGACACCGAAGCGCAGGCCGTAAGCGCCAACAGGGCCAAAGCCACGATCAATCCACGCATAACGTCGCCTTCCGCCCGTTTTGCAACACGCCAAAACAGCCGAAATATGGCACGGTCGGGGCGCAGATCCCGCCGCCCTCCGACAGGCAATGGCTTTCGCATTGATCCGACGACGTGCAGGACTTCCCGGCATCCGATGCGGGCAAAATACAATTGAACCCACGCATCCCGGCGCGCGCAAACTCGCCGCCCCGCGCAAGGCATTCGCGCTGCTCCGCCAGCAACTGCGCCCGCGTGCGCCCCCGCAAATCCCGCTCATATAACGGCCCCAAAGGCGGCACTTCCGCCCCCGTGCCGTGCGGTAGCTCCTCGGGACCGCAGGCTGAAAGACTGAGAAAAACAAGGACCATCATGGCTCTCAACATCGGCGCGCCTCCTGTGTTGCCCTTCCCGGCACCCCATCTATAAGCGCTCGCGGCTCAAACCAACAGGGCCTTGTATTTCAGGCAACAATTTGCTCCAATACCGGGCAGCATCCTTGGGAATGTGCCATGAAATACGCAACCACCGCTGTAATCGCTTTGCTTCCCTTGCTGGCCGGTTGCATGACGCCGGATCCGACACCACCCCCGGGCCGCTCCGCGCAAGAGCTGATGGAGGCCCGCACGGTCCTGTTTGCCGAACACGAGACCCTGCAACAGGAGCCGCTGGACCTGCCACAAACGGGAGAGGCACGCTACACGGGCGCGACCACGCTTGCCTATGGCCCACCCGAAGCGTCCACGACGCTGCTGGGGGAACTGGCCGTCAACGCCGAATTTATCCCTTCCGGGGGACGGGTCGCGGGGGAAATGTGGGGGTTTCACGCCGCAACCGGCCTGTCGGAGGCGGAACAGGAAGCGGTGTTACACGGCGATATGGGCACCCTGAGCGCGGCGCAACAGGCAGCCCTGATCGCGGCCTTTGACAGCGAGGCCGGCGGCAGCATCGACTTTGCGGGAAACATCGCGCCAGACGGCACCCCGTTCGCGGTCAACGTCGATGGCCGGCTGGAGCATGACGGGCACCGGATCGGCGTCGGGGGCGTGGCGCAGCTTGGCTTCGTTGGCGCCGAGGCAGAGGGGGTCTGGCTGCAAGGCTTTAGCGGCCCCGGAAACGGGCTTCGGGTAACGGCAGGCGGCGTTTCGCAAGATGCGTATATGCACGGCCTTGCGGGCGAAACCGATTAAGGCCACAATCCGCCGACGCGCGCATTTTTGGCAATTTTTCGCTGATATTAAAGAAAAGTTTAACGATCCTGTGCTTGATTTTACCGCAGGCCGGCCTTAGCGTCAGCAGCGCCGGACTGGGCATGTTGCTCCGTTTCTGGCCGGATGGAGGAATGAGTATGAACTGGAAACTGGTAGGTGTTGCACTTGTAGCCAGCACGGCTCTGTCGGGCTGCGCGGCGGTGAAGACGTTGGTCTATGCGGCGGAAATCGGCAATATCGAACATGATTTCGGAAACACTGCGGCCACGGCGACATTACCTCAAGATAAGGAAGTCGTCTATAATGGCGCCACGGTGCTTGGTTTCAAGGAAACCGGCAACACGGGCAAGGCGCTTGCAGGGGATGCCAGAATTGAAGCAACTTTCGGCGCAACCGGAGCCGGGAGCATTACGGGCAAGCTGTCTGACTTCGTCGGTGCGCCGGTAGATGATGTAGATGGCTTGGAGGATGCTTCGGAACAAGAATTGGCGGCACTGCTCCTGTCCGCACGCTCGGTTGAAGGCGATCTGGATATCGGCGGCGCGTTCAGTGCGGCAAATTTCGATGCGGTCATTTCCGGCGGTCCGTTGGAATGGGATGATCAGAACATTGCCGTCGGCGGCACGGTCGGAATGGAATTCCGCGGGGATGAAGCTGGCGCTTTGTTCGGAGACGAAGATACAGATGGCACTCTGACCATTGCTGTTGATGGCGCGCCTCGCGAAGGTGCGATCATAATCAGGACCGCAGAGTAGCAGTTCCATCATAGCAGCATATCGGCCCGGGCGTAGCGTCCGGGCCATTTTTTGGGGACATGAGATGAAATATCATACAGGCGTTCTGGTGGCGACGGCAGTCATCCTTTCGGGATGTGCGCAAATCCGCGCGGTGCAATATGCGGCGGAGTATCATTCTGTCAGCAGTGACCTGTCCGAAGCGACCGAAACCCCGGTCGCCGACGTTCCCACGCAGGGCAAGGCGACCTATGAGGGTGTTGCGGTCTTCGGTATGAGCAAAACGGTGCAGGCGATCGGTCTTGCCGGTGACGTTGAGTTGGAAGCAAACTTCCGGCCCGGCGGCGGGGATCTGAGCGGCAGCATTCAGAAATTTACCGGCGTGGAGATTGATCCGGGGGATTTGATCGGATCCGCCTCAGCCAAAATTGCCAATATGGCCACGGCAGATGGGGAAGTGGCGATTACCGACGGCGTGATTACCGGCAACCGTTTTTCCGCGAATTTCGACGGCGACCTGACCTACGACAATACCGATCTGGACCTGTCCGGCACCATGCAGGGCGGTATTTTTGGCGCACAAGCCCAACTGCTGGAAGCGGAAGCCAATGCCGAAACCGGCAGCATCAACGCGCGCTTCGACGGCGCCGAGGCCGATGCTGCAGCGCTGTACCTCGTTGCGCGTGATGATTAAATGCGGCCATCTCGCCGCGTCATGAAATATTCTGGAGCGAAATCGACTTAGTCTGCGTTATCAAGCATCAAAATTCGCGTTCGAAATCAGCAGGATGCTGACCCGAAGGCAGAGAATTTTGCTTCAGATTTATTGATTTCAGCTCTATCGCACGGGATCAGTTTCAGCTTGAAACGTGCTTTCTTAAGCGTTTTGCGAAAACCTGAATCCCTTGACACTGCCTGAAATCAAGGGTTTTGGGCGCGTCAGGGGATGCTCCGTGTCTCGGGGTTTTCATCAAACGCTATAGAATACCCGCCGCCCTACCAGCCCTGACCGGAACCCGATCGAACGCAAATGGGTTCAAACAAAGGCGCGACGCAAAAAACCGGGGTAAATGTTGAGAACCTGCGGCGGACCCAATTTTAAGTCGTTTGGCCATATTAACCGCATCTATTGCGGGAGAACGCATAAAAACCGTCGTCCCAAACGCCCAAAGCCGCTGCAAGGCCGTGGATCATACATCTGCCCCCTACCCACATTGCCAGCAAAATGGGCAAGCCCCTACTCCTCCCGGAAGGCCTGCATCAGTTGTTCCTGGAAGGGTTTGATCAGGTAGCTCAGCACGGTGCGGTCGCCGGTTTGCACATAGGCTTCG
>PDWI01004058.1_pt1 | contig 20056 bp, 19 predicted proteins | sample 1430891 | NCBI WGS metagenome assembly PDWI01 (sample SAMN01162508, study PRJNA174530) | Oral metagenome, whole genome shotgun sequencing project. | biome: Marine environment; feature: Marine mammal; material: Swab sample of the gingival sulcus; isolation source: swab sample of gingival sulcus...
ACGTTGACCGATGCCACGCATAAACCCCGATAATGAGGCATTACCTGCCACTGATTCCATATTCGCCATATTGCCACCAAAACCTTGCAACATGTCGGGCGTTGTGTTCATGACTTTACCATTGTAAAAATCACTCAGCCAATTGCTAGCCGACTGTTTACCTGTGCCCCCCATGCCATTTTCTTGTTTTTGCTTTTTAGCTTGGAAGGAAGCGGAAAAACGCTTGTTAAATAATGACAACATTAGCATGAATCGCATCGCTCAAAATGGTGCTCAAATCATGGCAATGTTACAAGCGATTGCCCCCTTGTGATGTCCACCTAAAGTTGCTATGCTTGACACGGAAATATTATCACTCTCGTCTCAAGGAGTAGGCTATGACCATCATTGTTCTGATTGTTGCGGCAATCATTGTGTCATCACAACTAAAGCATTCGCGTCAGCAAATGCAGCGCATGCAACGTCAGCTCGATGACTTGGCGCGACAAGTCAACGACCTGACGACAACGCAAAGCACGGCCACAACACAAAGCGTAGCCACAACGCAAACTCAAGCACTACCGCGGGAATCATCAACGCTTGTGCGGGATAGTGTCATGGAAGCACCCGCGTCCGAAAAAGTGGCCGACTCCGCGGAAGCATTGCCAGATGTTGATGCGATACTTGCCTCGATTGCCTTAGCTGCAGAGCCGCCAGAAGGTGCGGAAATTGAAACTTCGTCTATTGAAGAGCCATCTATAGAAAAACTCCCCGTTGATATTTCACCTATTAAAAAATCTCCAAGTCGCTTTGAGCAAGCTCTAGCCTACGCTAAAAATTGGATTACTACGGGCAATATCCCCGTCAAAATCGGCATGTTAGTGCTATTTTCCGCGGTTATTGCCTTTTTGCGCTACGCCGCCAATATGGGCTGGTTTACTTTCCCCATGCAGTACCGTCTTATCGGCGTAGCTGTTGCTGCCTTAGGGGCGCTGGGCTTTGCCTGGACTAAACGCAATAGCAAGCGCAGTTTCTCGCTCAGTGTGCAGGGCGGCAGCATCGGTATTTTGCTGCTAGTGATTTTTTCCGCGGTAAAAATGTATGGCTTTATTTCGCCTACCGCGGGTTTTGCTTTAAGCGTGCTGATGGTGTTGCTCGCCGCGGTATTGGCTCTACAACAGGATGCCAAGGCGCTTATTATCATGGCTATTTTTGCGGGATTTTTAGCCCCCATTTGGCTGTCCGCGGGCATGGGCAATCACGTAGTCTTATTTACTTACTACGCCATTCTAAACGTCGGCATTTTCATTGTAGCGTGGCAAAAACCGTGGCGCGAGCTGAATTTGCTCGGCTTTGTCTTTACCTATGTGATTGGTTCCACTTGGGGCGGTTTGCGCTATACCGAAGCCAATTTCGCCACTACTGAGCCTTTTGTAGCGCTGTTTTTCCTATTTTATTTGCTGATTCCTCTGCGCTATGCACAACGGTTGAGCGCAGGCGACCGACGCTATGTCAACAAAATCGATTCCGCTTTGTTGTTTGGTACGCCGTTGGTGACTTTGGGCTTGCAAGTCGGCATGTTGCATAACCGTAGCGATTGGTTGGCGCTGTCTTGTGTCGCCATCGGACTGGTGTACGCGGCGTTGGCGCTAATACTGCGCGGGCGCGAAGCCTACGCCGCCCTGCGGCAAGCTTATATTGGACTATCGGCGAGCTTTTTAACCCTTGCCGTGCCCATTGGTTTGTCCGCTAGAGCCACCGCTACCATTTTTGCCCTAGAGGGCGCGGGCGCGGTATGGTTCGGGGCGCGTGAGCGGCGTTTGCTGACGTGGGTTTCTGGAACGCTGTTGCAACTCGCCGCCGCCGTCGCCTTTGCGATTGCTTTTCAGGGTGTGCATCACCTCAGTGCCGCCAGCAAATCCCTCCCACTGTTTATCAACGATTACGCGCTCAGTGCCTTGTTATTGGTCGTTAGTGCGGGCGTTTGTGTCGGGGCTTGTCACTATTTTGCCCGCCGCGGTTGGCCGTCTTCAGACGAGGTTTCAACCTTTAATGCGGGACTGACGCAAACGGGCTTGGCAAATGCCGCCAAAGTGCTCTTCCTCTGGGGCGTGGGCTGGTGGCTGTATACCGCGGGTCGAGAAGTGCAGCGTGTCTCAAGCGATAAGTACGACCTGTTTTTACTGGCAATACTGACCGCGGGGGCGTTGTTGCCAGTGTTCAAATACTATGCCGAGCGCATCGTTACTTGGGTGCAGTCGTGGTTGCTACTCACCAGTGTGGGTGTTGTTGTGGCAACGCTGACGGGTGTTTTCCTCGACTATTGGCAGATTAGCAGTGCGAGCTTGCTCGCCTTTTACCCGCTGACTGCTTGGCATGCGGCGGTTTGGGGCATATTTGCGCTTATCGGTTGGTTGGTGTGGAAGGTTACCTGTGAAACCGAAAGTGCGATGCTGGATATCGCCGTGTTTGCTTGGCTGCTGTCTTTGGCAACCCTAATTTCCATCGGAATTTATCAATGCTTGCCGCGTGATGCCTTCAATACGGGATGGTATTGGTGGGCGATTACCGCGGTGTGGTTGGCTTTGGCGGCGTTGATTTGCCTGCGCCCACAGTGGCTGGAATACTTCGCCAAACGCCCTACACGTGCTTGGCAGTCGGCTGTTGCCAATACCATTGTCTGGCTGATTGCCGCTGCCTTTATATGGGTGGCGCATTTGTCGGGCGGCACTAGTGGATTGTGGTTGCCGATAGCGAATTCGGTGGATTTGCTCGCTCTGACCATGGCGGGGCTGATTTTATTGTGGGTGTTACGCTATCAAAATGGCGTTGTCACGCTTTTGGCTTATAGCGCTTCTATTGTCTTTATTGTCAGCGTTACCCTGCGGATGATGCATCATTGGGGCGGTTATTCGCTATGGGTGCCCGCTGAATACTACCATTGGAATGACTGGTTGACGCTGGCAACTTTCGGTTTTTGGCTGGTAATATATGGGCTAAACTACGGTGTGCAGCGTCGCCAGCCCGAGTTTTTGGCTACTTGGCAAGGCATTATTCAAGCCTTGCAGACTTCCATTACCGCGCTGTTATTTATTGCTTGGTTTGTACTACTGGGCGAAGGCGGTGACAGTTCGCCCTTGCCTTGGCTACCTGTGTTCAATCCGCTGACAGCCCTACAGTGGGGTATTTTTGCCATGATGTGGCAGTGGTTTACGCGCAACCAAGACGACTTGCCGCTACCGCGGCGCGAGATGGTTATGCCCGCATTGGCGCTGTTGCTCATTTCAGTGATGACGTTGCGCTTTGTTCACCACTATGCCGCGGTGCCTTGGTCTGGTCAGATGTTTTCGCTCGCGGTTACGCAAATGGCACTGACACTGGTGTGGAGCGTGCTCGGCGTAGTGGCGTGGATACTGGGTTCGCGCCGCGCATCGCGTCCTGTTTGGGTGTTGGGCGCACTGTTGATGGGCGTGGTATTGGTGAAATTAGTCTTTATCGACCGCGGACACTTGGGCAATTTGTTTGGCATTGCGTCCTTCTTTGCCTATGGGGTGCTGTGTGTGATTGTGGGGTATTTTGCCCCTATGCCACCTGCCCGCGGTGATGACGCATGATGGGCAGTCGCATTTTTGACTCACATTCGTAGCAATAGTGTCAGTCCTGATTACTGGGGCTGATTACTGGGTCTGATTAGCGAGCATGAGCAAAGCGCATAATCAGGGCAAAATACTTATCAACGGCGCCTTGGTTGGCCGCCAAAAACTGTTTTGCCCTGTCGCCCATGGCCGCGCTGGGAGCTTGCGTAAATAACGCCTTGTCATCGATAATGGCGATGGCATCTTGTTCGCGCATCTCATTTACTAAGCTCTCAAAATTGAAATAGTGCGCGCCTATTTGACAGGGGGTGGCAAACAGCGCGGCTTCCAGCGGATTGTGTCCACCGTGAGGCACGAACGAACCGCCAATAATGGCATAATCCGCCAGCGCGTAAAAGGGCAACAATTGCCCTAAAGCATCAACCACCAACACGTCAATAGCCTGTGTCAACGTCGCTAATTGCGTATAGCGGGCGACGCTAAGTTGTTGGGCTTGCGCGAGGGCGACGACTTCATCACTGCGCTCGGGGTGGCGCGGCGCAATGACTAATAAGCGTTGTTCGTCGCTGTTTTGATAAGCGCGTAAAATTAACGCCTCTTCGCCTTTGTGGGTGCTGGCGACAACGATAAAAGCACGCGCCCCCAGTTGCGTTTTCAGCTGACTTTTTTGTTGTTCAAACTGCGCGGGTGGATGCAAGTCGAATTTGAGATTGCCAACCGTGTGAGCCGTTGCTCCTAACTGCAAAAACCGCTGGCAAGAAGCGACATTTTGACAAGCAACCGCCGTAAAATTGCCCACTGCGCGGCGAGCAAAGCCACCTAACTTGCGGTAACCTTTAAACGAACGCTCAGACAAACGCGCGTTAATCAGTAGCGCGGGAATACCGCGCTGTTTGAGCGCTTGCAAATAATTTGCCCAAATCTCCGTCTCCACAAACACGGCGACCCGCGGTTGCGTAGCGCGTAAAAAGCGTTTGACTAAAAACGGGGCATCAAAGGGCAAGTATTGATGGGCAACCCGCTGTCCGAGCTTTTCCCGCACCATCGCCGAACCCGTTGGCGTAGTGGTTGTCACTAACACAGGCTCGCCCGTGCTGAGTAGGCGTTCAATAAGGGGTAAAGTCGCCAAGAACTCACCCACCGATACCGTGTGCAACCAAATAGCATCTGAGCTATCAACCGCGGTCAAAGCAAAACGCTCCCCCAAACGGCGGCGATAATCGGGATTTTTGCGACTGCGCCACAGCAGGCGCAACAGCGCCGCGGGCAAGCTGAGAATAACGAGCAATTGATACAGGTAATTCATCTTGTTTTCGATGACAAAAAGTTGGCGATGCGCGCAAAGGCTTCGCCATCAATGACTTCCGCGCGTTGGCTGGGGTCGATGTCCAGCGCCACTAGCGCCTCGCCACTGATTAAGGGTTTTAGGGTATTGCGTAAGGTTTTGCGCCGCATACTAAATGCCTGCTTCACGACCTGAGCAAACAGCGCGGCATCGTCAACTTGCCAGCGCGGTTGCGCCAAGCGACTCAGGCCGACCATGGCCGACATAACTTTGGGCGGTGGGCTAAAACACTCGGGGGGCACGTCAAACAGCGGATAGACATCGTGATGGTAGGCGAGCATAATCGACAAGCGTCCATAATGCTTGTCACCCGGTAGCGCCGTCATGCGTTCAACCACCTCTTTTTGCAACATAAACATCATATCTTTGATGGCGGTTTGCGCCACCAGCGCAAACAAAATGGGCGTGGACAAGTTATAGGGTAAATTGCCAAAGACGCGCCAATCACCGCGGTCTCCGCGGCCTAGCAATTGTGGGTAATCAACGCTGAGGACATCTTCTTCAATCAGTTCTAACTCACCCAGCGGTTGGGCTTTTTCGCGCAAAATAGGGATAACGCGGCGGTCAATTTCGATAGCGTACAATCGCTGACAACGCGCTAACACGGGCAAGGTAATTGCTCCCAAACCCGGGCCGATTTCCAGCAGTTGCTGACCTTCGTCAGGGTCGATGGCATCGACAATGCGAGCAATCATGCCCGAGTCAGTTAAAAAATGTTGGCCTAAGCGTTTGTTGGCACGCACGCCATGCGACGACGCGCGCAGGGAAGACTGTCTTTTAGAGGGGTATTGTTTTTTCATGGCGGGCATTATCGCACGCTAGTGGAAAGATTGCATCCAGTTACCCCAATAATATCCTCAGGACAATTTAGAACAATTCGCTATGACTACCTAATCTTGCTAAAAATAATTCACTATCAGTCACTTTATAGACCAATAGTAAATCAGGCTTAACATGGCATTCCATATAATTTGAATAATCCCCTTTCAAAGCATGATTCAGATACTTTTTAGGTAAGACAGCGCCCTGCACCAACAAGCCAAAAACTTCCGCCCACTCAGTAGACACCAACAGTAAATAGTGTTTTTTTAAATCGCGTTTGAATTGCTTACTCAGGGTAACTTTACGCCTATTCATCCTTGCCACTCGCTATAGCTAACATGGCTTGCATAGCATCCTCAGCCCTGTCGTAAGTTGTTCCACCGCCATTTTCGAGTTCTTTAATTGCAGCAACGGTTTCCTTGTTAGGAATATCACCTGCCCAATCAAAGGATAAGGGTATTTTTCGCGTATTGGCAACTTGAGTAAAAAACAACCGCACCGCCTGAGAGGGTGTCAAACCATAACGCTCAAACACAGGATAAACGTCTGCTTTTAATTCATTATCCAAGCGCATATTAAAATTTGTATAACTCATATTTACACCTGTTTATTATCACTTTTCATTACAATATAATGTACAAGTAATGAATGGTCAATGAATTTGTAAATGACTGGGGCGTGTCCTAGTTGTTTTTAGGTTTAGCGCGGTGCGCGGCGCACAATCTGTGGTAAAATTTCTTGCGAAAATATTAGGGCTTGTCATGTTAAAAAGGAGGAATGCCATGTTAATTGTCAGTGGATTGTCAGGTGCAGGAAAGACGGTCGCTCTGCACACTTTGGAGGATGTCGGCTATTATTGCATTGATAATTTACCCGTAAGCTTATTGCCCGCGCTGTTTGAGGAGCAAAAACACCTTACCCAACCTGTGGCCGTGGGGTTGGATATTCGCAGTTACAATCGGCAAGTTGACGACTTACCGCGCATTCTCAGTAAGCTCAAAGCCAAAGAAAGCGACATGAAAATTCTGTTCTTAACGGCTAATCAGGATTCACTAACGCGGCGCTTTAGCGAATCACGGCGCAAGCACCCGCTGTCGGAATCAGGCGAACCACTGCCAGACGCCATTGCCGCGGAAATGAAACTACTCGCACCACTTAGCACCGAGGCCGATTACCTGATTGATACCAGTAGCACCAGTATCTACGACCTTAAAGACCGCATCAAAGATTGGCTTAAGCTCAGAGAATGTGAGCAGACGGTTTTAACGATTGAATCATTTGGCTTTAAACACGGTGTGCCCGTGGATGCAGATTTGCTGTTTGATGTGCGCTTTTTGCCCAATCCCTATTGGGAGGCGGAGCTACGAGCCTTTACAGGACGCGACCCTGAGATTCAGCAATACCTAGGGCAATTTGAAGAATGCCAACGCTTTGTTGACGATACCGCCGACTATTTAAGCCGTTGGATACCGCGGTATTTACAAAGCTATCGCACGTATTTGACCGTTGCCATTGGCTGCACGGGCGGCAAGCATCGCAGCGTGTACATCAGCGAGCAAATCGCCAAACGCTTGTCACAATCGCTCAAAGCGCCTAGTGTTCGCCACCGCGATATTGCCAGCTAAACAGCTTTCCCCGCGGAGACAGCGCTAGCCATTCACAGTATTTTAGCGAAATACAAATGGCTAGCGGTGTGTTTGACCTAGGAAATGACTTCAACTATCCCTTTAAATTATTAGATAAAAATTGTATGACGCGCTCAGACTGAGTGCGATTGAAGAAAGTATCAGGCGTGCCTGCTTCTTCGATCTGTCCTTTGTGGAAAAAGACAATTTGATCGGATACTTCGCGTGCAAAGCCCAACTCATGGGTGACAACAATCATGGTCGTGCCCTCGTTGGCAATATTTTTCATGATTTCCAACACCTCACCCACTAATTCGGGGTCTAGTGCCGAGGTCGGCTCATCAAAGAGAATTACTTCAGGCTGCATCGCCAGTGCGCGGGCAATGGCAACGCGCTGTTGCTGTCCACCCGATAGTTGAATGGGGTGATTGTCGCGCTTTTCCCGCATGCCGACTTTGTCTAGCAAACGCTCAGCGCGGCTGATGGCTTCATCTTTAGTTAGCCCCAATACCTGCACGGGAGCTTCTATCATATTTTCCATAATGGTCATGTGTGACCAGAGGTTAAAACTCTGGAAAACCATAGATAATTGCGTGCGAAAACGCACTAGCTGACGCTTATCCGCGGGCTCGCGACCGTGACGCGTCTGTTTAAATTTCAACACTTCGCCATTGAGGAGAATATCGCCCTGTTCTGGGCGTTCAAGCAAATTCATACAGCGCAAAAATGTCGATTTTCCCGAACCCGATGAGCCGAGTATGGTAATAACATCCCCTTTGTGCGCCACAAGGGAAACGCCCTTCAACACGTGTAATTGGTCGAATGATTTATGGATGTTGCGTGCTTCTAAGACAATTTTTCTATCCGCGTTTTCCGCGCTGTGAGTGCTTGCTGTTGTGTTCTCTGTGGTCATACCGTTTCTTCGCTAGTTTAAGATTATTTTAAATGTTTAAATGATGGGCGACTTGTTTTCCACCGCCAAAGTCGTTATTCTAGCACAATTCCCCTCGATAATAACAACAATTAGTTATAGAGATTATGAAAACAAAAGAACTCTTGTGCGATTTGCTATCGCGTCCCTCTGTCACTCCCGATGATGCGGGTTGTATGCAGATACTCGGCGATTACCTGCGTGCCCACGGCTTTGTCATTGAGGAAATTACCTTTGGCGAAGTGAAAAACTTTTGGGCGCGCCACGGCGACAGCGCGCCGCTCACCGTACTGGCGGGGCATACCGATGTCGTTCCCGTTGGCGATGAAGCCACGTGGGACAGTCCGCCTTTCCAACCGACTGAGCGCGACGGTTATCTCTACGCCCGCGGTGCCGCCGACATGAAAAGCGGCGTCGCCGCCATGTGTGTGGCGGCAGTTGACTTTATCACCGCCAATCCCGATTACCACGGCTCGATTGCCATTATGCTGACCGCGGACGAAGAAGGCCCCGCACAAGACGGTATCAAAAAACTTATGCCACACTTGGTTGAGCAAGGCGTGAAAATGGATTACGCCGTGTTCACTGAACCCTCATCCGTGGACGTTTTGGGCGATATGATTAAAAACGGACGCCGTGGCTCCATGCACGTCCATTTAAAAATACTGGGCACACAAGGCCATGTCGCCTACCCCGAAAACGCCGCCAACCCCATTCACGCCCTAGGCAGCATCGTTACCACCCTCACCCACGAGCAATGGTGCGTGGGCAACGACAGCTTCCCCGCCACCAGTTTACAAATCTGGGACATCCGCGGTGGCGTGGGGGCTGACAACGTCATTCCCGCGGAAGCCGATGTTAGCTTTAACTTGCGTTTTTCAACCCAGCTAACCTCGGAAAGCATTGCCGCGCGTATTGAAGAAATTGTCCAAGCAACGCTAACCCATGAAAAAGCCATTACCGGCAAGCACTACGACTATCAACTCGACTACCGCGTCAGCGGCGAACCCTTCCTAACTCCCGAAGGCGAATTGGTTAACGCCATGCGCGATGCCTGCCGTGAAATTTTAGCGGTCACTCCTGTGCTGTCCACGGGAGGCGGTACCAGTGATGCGCGTTTTGTCGCGCCGTTTGGCGTGCAAGTGGTTGAGTTTGGCCCCGTCAATCAGAGCATTCACCAAGTAAACGAATGTATTCGCGTCGCCGATTTAGAACCGCTTAAAGCCACTTATCAACGCTTGTTGGAAAAGTTACATGGATAATTGCCTAACGTTAGGCATTGACGTAAAATAGCTTGCAATCCTCGCTAGAAATGCAACTATTTAGAAAAGCTATAACCCATAAATAGCACAGCGAGATAATTCGTAAAAACAAATAATCAAGAGGCTGATATGCATACATCACAAGATACTCATCCCAACGCGCAATTCCAGCGCCCGACGCTTGGACTGTCGCTGATTCCCATTGTTTTCCTCATTGTCCTTATGACAATAAATGTTATCGTTTTTAAAGACAATGCCACTTATGGCGCCAACCAATTTGCCTTAATTCTTGCCGCGCTGTTGGCAGGCGTAATCGGTGTTATCAAACTGAAAACCCCCTATCAAATGCTGGAAGAAAGTGCCGTCAAATCCATTGGCATGTCCATGCAAGCCATGCTGATTTTATTGGTTGTCGGCGCCTTGATTGCCAGCTGGATTATTTCTGGGGTGGTTCCCATGCTGATTTATTTTGGTTTAAAAATCATTAACCCCAGCATTTTCTTATTTGTTTCTTGTATCATCAGCTGTGTCGTTTCACTGGCGACGGGTAGTAGTTGGTCAACCAGTGGTACTATTGGCGTGGCCTTAATTGCCATTGGTCAGACGCTAAATGTCCCGTTGGGCATGGTGGCTGGTGCCGTCATTTCTGGCGCCTATTTCGGCGATAAAATGTCACCGTTGTCTGAAACCACCAACCTCGCCCCCGCCATGGTAGGCACGGATTTGTTCACCCACATTCGCCACATGATGTACACCTCGGGGCCTGCGATTATTATTGCTTTGATTTTATTTTTAATCTTAGGTTTTTTCTATCGGGGTGATGAGCTGAGTAACGCCCAAATTGCCGAAGTTATGACGTTGATAGAAACGAATTTCAATATTTCCCCGCTATTACTCATCGTACCTATCACGACGGTAGTGTTGGTGACGCGCCAATTCCCTGCCTTGCCCGCTTTGTTGTTTGGGGTACTTTTGGGTGTTATTTGCGCCTTAATTTTTCAGCAAGATTTGTTGCACAAATTGGGTGGTGAAGATCTTAAGTCTATGTACCAGTTCATTATGAATAGCCTAGCTGACGGTTTTAGCATTACCACTGGCAACAAGGTCATTGACGAGTTATTCAGTCGCGGCGGCATGGCCAGTATGCTCAATACCATTTGGTTGATTTTCTGCGCCATGATATTTGGTGGCGTGCTAGAGGCAACGGGCATGTTGCAGCGCATTTCAGCGGCGATTTTGTCGGTGGTTCGCGGCACTGGCTCATTAATTGGTGCAACGGTAGCCACATGTATTTTCACTAATGCCACGGCTTCTGACCAATATATCGCCATTGTCGTCCCCGCGAGAATGTTTAAAGCCGCCTACGCCAAAGCGGGCTTGCACCCCAAAAACTTATCCCGCGCGGTAGAGGACTCAGGCACGGTGACCTCGGTGCTGATTCCGTGGAACTCTGGCGGGGCGTTTCACTCTGGCGTGTTAGGCGTATCGACGCTAACCTATCTGCCATTTTGTTTTTTCAATCTGTTAAGCCCGCTGGTTTCCGTTTTTTTGGGCGCCATGAATTTGACCATTGAGCGCATTCACAGCGAAGACGAGGAAAGCAACGCAAGCGACAATAGCCAATCTCCCCTAACCGAAGAACGAGTATAAATCATGAAAATCTTACTACCCATTGATTTGGTTGACCCTAAACGCGAATTAAACACCATCAGCGAAGCCCTGCGCCAACACAATGCCTTTGGCGGCGAGTTTCATTTGGTCAACGTCATTCCCGAGTTTAACAACAAACTCTTTAAGGAATTCTACGCCGATAATGTCGGCGAGCAGGCGCGTAGCAATACCGAGCGCCTGATGCAGGCTTTCTGTCAAAAGTATTTGCCCGAATCTTTAGACTATAAAACCCATATCGGTTCAGGTGTGGTATATAAGGAAATTCTGCAAGTTGCCGAGCGCATTCACGCCGATATGATTGTGATGTCGGCTAGCCGTCCCGAGTTAACGGACTACCTCCTAGGCCCCAACACGGGCAAGGTGGTGCGCCACTCTAATTGCTCGGTCTTAGTTGTGCGGGCTGAACATTGATAGCGGCTAACGGAATGGCTCACATGTTACGCCCTATTCACTTCATGCTTGCCGCGCTGAGCGCAGTGACCTTAGCGGTTGCACAAGCAGATACCGCGGATAACACCACATCTAACGGCGCGGCAGACAGTGCCGCGAGCGCAGCCCAAGCGGGTAACGCCACCCGCGCTACCTTAACCGTTACCGTGGTCAACCCGCACTATCGCCAAGTCACGCGCCACTTAGCTGCCAACGGCAGTATTGAGGCGCAAGAAATTGCCTCAGTCACCGCGCAAACCTCCAGCTTGAGCTTAAACCGCATCCATGTCGATATCGGCGACCACGTCAAAAAGGGGCAAGTGTTGGCTGAGTACGATGCCGCCTCGGTCTACAATGACATTGCCCAGGCCAAAGCCGCGCTAACGCAAGCGCAAATTGCCTATCGACAAGCCAGTGCCAACGCCAAACGCGCCCGCGGTCTAGGCAAAAGCCACGCCATCAGCGCCATTGAACGCGATAACTACCGCTATCAAGCGCAAATGGCTAAAGCCAAAGTTGCCGCCGCCAAAGCGGTGTTAAATAACCAACAATTACGCGCAAACTACGCCAAGGTCAAAGCGCAAGTCAACGGCACTATTTTAGAAAAGCAAGCTGTACTCGGTAGCGTAGGCAACCCTGGCACGCCGCTGTTTTCCATGATTGTTAACAATCAACTGGAGTGGCGTGCTAGCGTGCCCAGTGAATTGTTGCACCAAATTAGCACGCATATGCCCGTCGAAGTGACGCTGGTCGAATCCAGTACAACAGCGGCCGACAGCGAGAAAAACCGCCACATAGCCGGCAAAGTGAGAAAAATTGACCCCATCATTAATCGCCAAACTCGCCAAGGCACTGTCTACGTCAGCCTGCAAAACGACCCGCGCTTGCGCTTAGGGATGTTTTTGCGCGGTATCTTTCTCATTGGTGATGCCAAGGTGTTGGTTGTGCCCATCGGCAGTATTATCCGCAAAGACGGCTACAACTACGTCTTTGTCGTTGGTGAAGACAACCGCGTTGCCCGCAAAAAAGTCGCCATCGGTCAACTTCAAGGCAAGGGCATTACCATACTCAGTGGGTTAAAAGCCAGCGACCGCGTCGTCAGCACGGGAGTGGGATTTTTAAGTCACGGCGATTTGGTTAATATTTCCGCGGAGTAATCCAAAAAAGCCTCCACCATCTCATTGACAAAACGGTAGCCCAGCGGTGTGGGGCGGATGCGCGTTGGCGACAGCTGTAACAGCCCTTTGTCAGCCAATTGTTGTAGCGTCGGCAGGGCTGTTTCGGGGGAAAATAAACCGCGCTCAGCCATCCAGCGCGGGTTAAATCCGTCGGCCAAGCGCAGGGCGTTGAGCATAAATTCAAAGGCTTTGTCATGCTCCTCAACTTCGCGGATGTCTCGAAAGGGCGGGGCGATGCTGAGGGCGTGGCTAGGCTGTTGCAAGTAGTGTTTGGGCGCGCGCGGTTTGGTGGTACGAACAATGCGCGCCGCCCCCGCATCAACAAGAGTGAGCTTGCCATGCGCGCCCGCGCCAATGCCTAAATAATCACCGTGTTCCCAGTAATTGCGATTATGTCGGGCTTGGCGCCCGCGCGTCCATGCAGAGACTTCGTAACGGGCAAAACCAGCCTGTCGCAAGCGCTTTGCCGCGGCTTCAAAGCCATCGTCAATACGATTTTCGTCAGGTAGTGCGGGCGGGTGCTTGGCAAAGACGGTGTTAGGCTCTAACGTCAGTTGATAATAGGACAGGTGTTCGGTGTTTAGGGAAATGGCCTGGTCGACATCGGCAAGCGCTTCGTCTTGGCTTTGTGACGGCAGGCCAAACATGATATCAATGTTAATATTATCAAAACCGATATCCTGAGCCAATTTAACCGCGCGCCGTGCTTCATCGGGCGTGTGAATGCGCCCCAGTTTTTTCAGTTGAGCGGCGTGAAAACTTTGTACACCAATGGACAAGCGATTCACGCCCGCGCGGAAATAATCGCGGAAATGGGCTTCGTCAACGGTGCCTGGGTTGGCTTCTAAAGTAATTTCAATGTCGGGGGCAAAATCAACACAAGCGCGCACGCCGTCTAGTAAGCGCGCAATGGCTTGGCCGCTAAATAAGCTCGGCGTACCACCACCGATAAAAATTGAGGTTAAAGGACGATGGATGGCAAAATCGGCAACATCGCTACGCAAGTCATCCAGTGCGCGGGCAACGTAGTCGTTTTCTGGGAGGGAGGCTTTCACTGCATGTGAATTAAAATCGCAGTACGGGCATTTTTGCACGCACCACGGAATGTGCACATACAGTGAAAGCGGAATGGTGTTTATCAACGGCTTGCGTCAATTGCAGTTAGTGGTGGGCACCGCCTTTACCGTGGATATGACCGTGGTCAATTTCCTCTTTGGTGGCTTCGCGGATATCGGCAATTTCAACATCAAATGTCAGCTGCTTGCCTGCCAATGGGTGGTTGGCATCAACGGTGATGTTGTCATCAGCGACATCAGTGACGGTGACCAAGCCCACCTGCTCGCCCATTTGCGTTTGGAACTGCATGCCGACTTCAATGTTGTCAACGCCTTGGAAGTGCTCGCGCGGGACGGATTGTACCGCGGCTTGCTGGTATTCCCCGTAAGCTTCGGCAGGTTCGATAACGGCTTTGAATTGCTCGCCGACCGATTTGCCTAGCATTTGCTTTTCCAGACCAGGGATAATATTGCCGTGACCGTGTAGATAGCCAAGTGGCTGTCCTTCTGGCGACTTGTCTAGGACATTGCCGTCTTTATCCGTGAGTGTGTAGTGGAAAAATACCGCGGAATTGTGTGAAATTGTCATAATTAAGACCTAATAATTAAATAATGATTGAATTTGTATAGATTGCGTTTCTTGCGTCCCGTTTCAAGGGGTAGCGGGAAATAAATTCTCCACTCCCACACAGTCAAGCCCTCAACAGGCGCACGCTGTTCGGCATCGAATACTATATCTTCTATGGTTCAAGGGCTGTTAATATTTAGCCCCTGCTCATAATAATGGTGGTATCAAAAGTGATTTGGAGACAAAGGACAAGCGAGAATTTGTGCGCTTTGGTGAAATATTCGGGTTAGCTATTCTCTTCTTATCGTCACCCTGCCCAACGAGGTGAGGGCAACGCGCATTTCATTAAAATCTTCATGCTGTACCGCGGGCGGGCTGTCCTTGTCCCAATCGGGTAAGTTTCTGTCAGCCTGCTGAGTATGTACGCGAAATGTGCCTGTTGTTCCTGTTGCACCGCGGGGTCGTAGTTTAATTTTTGAGGTATTTCTTCGCGTCCAAGCAATGGCTGTTTTGTTGCTTTGGAAATTGACGACCCGATACAGTTTTTCATCAGCATCTCGAGTGCGATCGTTGTCTTTGTTGTGAAAAACAATCCAACCCGTCTTTGCGGCGCTGGTGGTGGCGTTGAGATTTTCCCAACGCGAACACACAGGAAGAGCCGCTGTTACGTCATCGACGGGGCACATGGTGATAGGGCGACCAGTGACAAATGCCGTTTTGTGCGTTAGATTTAGGCTGGATTTTAATTGTTGGGTAAATTTAGAGACTTCTTGGCGGGCAATCATCGCATAATAATTGGGGGCGGCCATCGTCATGGCTATTGCTAATATGGCGACGACAATAAGCAATTCGATTAAGGTGAATGCCCGTTGCCTCGAACGGAGTGAATTTTTTCTCATCATTTTCTCCTGTAAAATATGAGGGTTAGAATAAAACACTCCCTTTCCCCCGCGGGGAAGAGGAAATCGTTTAACTGTCGTTTAACTGTCGTTTAACTGCCGTCTTTAGTAATGCGCTTTGGGCGAGTCTCATTTTGGGGAAGTAGTGACGGCATCAACGATTGCGGTGTTGACTGTATTCGCGCATGATGTTGATAATATCAATGACCGCGGGAGATTCAGGTGTGTCGCGGTCAAATAAGTAGTCAGTGATTTTGGGGTCTTGCATATCGGCAATGGCTTCAAACGCCAATTTGTGTGCGTCATCGGCGTTGGGGTAGTGCTCGAACAGGTAGTGTTCAAACAAGATATCTAGCTCTTTCATGCCTCTGCGGCTTTTCCATTGCAATTCTTTGGGGGATTTCATTAGTTGTGCTCCGTAATGGTTAATTGTCGGTTTTGGGTTTTGGGGTCGGTGATTGCCAAGGCGAGGGTGACGTCGGGCGCAGGCAGTACGCCATAGCCTTTTTCCGCCCACTCGACCAACACGATGGCATCGCGCGCATCGGCCAATTCTAACAAGCCAATTTCGTACAGCTCTTCGGGGTCGCCTAATCGGTACAAATCGCAGTGAATGACTGTGCCTGAATCGGTGTCGTAGTCTTGCATCAGCGCGTAAGTCGGGCTGGCAACGCGCTCATCACAGCCTTTTTGGGCAATAAAGTGTTGAGAAAAAGTGGTTTTTCCTGAGCCTAGGTCGCCTTGCAAAAACACCCAACTGCGCGGCGGAATGCGTGCGGCAAGTTGTTGGGCGCAGGCTTGCAAGCTGCTGATATTGGGTAGGTCAATCGTCTGTTTACTCATGGGCGCTATTGTATCTATTTCTCGACGATTTTGTTAGTTTATTTTTATGGGGCAAAACGCCCTTGAAGGCAATAAGAAAAGGCGAGGAAAAATTCCCCGCCCTTGCGCTTTTCACTGCCGCGGTGTGAGGTTAACTGTCACACCGCGGGCTTGTCATTTTACTGACAGTCCTTGCACAACCCGTAAAGCACCATACTGTGGTCTTCTAGCATGTAACCGTGCTTGTCGGCGATTTCATGCTGAATTTTCTCCAATTTTTCGTCACAGAACTCGACGATTTTCGAGCATTTCATGCAAATTAAGTGGTCGTGGTGATCGCCGCGCTCCAATTCAAAAACGGCCTGACCGCTCTCAAAGTGGTGCTTGACCAAAATGCCTGCCTGCTCAAATTGAGAAAGCACGCGATAAACCGTCGCCAAGCCAATATCGTGACCGTTTTGGCGCAGAGCGGTGAACACCTCTTCCGCGGTATAGTGGTGATTGCTGTCTGAATTCTGTAGTAATTCTAGAATAGTGACGCGGGGAATGGTGACTTTCAAGCCAACTTGTCTTAATTCTTTCATAGGATTCCTCATCTGTTTGTGGGTGTTTTTCGCTATTTCGAGATATAATACACTATAACCGTCAGCTTTGACAATGAGATGAGAATCATTTTCCCGCAATTGCTATGTTATTTTTTATTTACTAAGAGGAACCCATTATGCGCAGAAACCGTTTTGCTAAAATCGTTGCTACACTAGGGCCTGCTAGCAGCAGTCCAGAAGTGATTGAATCACTACTCGAAGCAGGTGTCGATATGTTTCGTTTGAATTTCAGTCACGGTTCCTACGAGGCACACCAAGCCAACATCGACACCATTAGAGCGATTGAGAAAAAGCTAGAGCACCCCGTTGCCATCTTGCTAGACTTGCAAGGCCCTAAGTTTCGCGTTGGGCGTTTTGAGGACGAGAGAGTGGAACTCAAAGAGGGACAATTGTTTGTCTTTGATAATGATGAGGTGTTGGGCAATGTGGGACGCGTTTATTTGCCACACCCTGAAATTTTCAAAGCCGCCAAGCCCGGTGACCGTCTATTAGTCGATGATGCGCGCACGTGTTTTAAAGTGGTTGCCAATGATGGTAAACGCATTGAAGCACGGCAGGTTTACGGTAAGTACATCTCCAATAATAAAGGCATCAATATGCCTGACACCGTGTTGGATGTGCCCGTGCTTACGCCTAAAGATGAAGCCGATTTAGCCTTTGGTTTGACACAAAGCATTGACTATGTGGCGCTATCTTTCGTACAACGCGCTAGCGACATGGACTATTTGCGCGGTGAAGTGGGGGATAAAGCCTGTATTCTCGCCAAAATTGAAAAGCCTTCCGCCGTCGATGACGTCGAAGCCATTTTGCATGCCAGTGATGCCATTATGTTGGCGCGTGGGGATTTGGGCGTTGAATACCCCCCTGAAAAACTCCCCGGTATTCAGAAAAACGTGATTGCTGCTGCGCGCAAAGTCGGCAAGCCCGTGATTGTGGCGACACAGATGCTGGAATCTATGATTGAAAGTCCTGTCGCCACCCGCGCGGAAGCCATTGATGTGGATGCGGCCATTTCCGCGGGCGCAGATGCCGTTATGCTGTCAGGAGAAACGGCTATGGGTAAGTTTCCCGTCAAGGCGGTTAAATTTATGGATAGCATTATTGTCGAGGCAGAAAAGCATTACCACTACCAAGAGCGCATGAAAGTGATTGACAGTGAAGTGAAAAATTCAGAAGGAGCGATTGCCCAAGGCGTTAAAGCCATTGTCAATGCCATGCCTATTGCTGCCATTGCTTGTTTCACCACTTCGGGTGGAACGGCGATTCGCTTAGTGCGCGAGCGGGCGCTGACGCCACTGATTGCCATTGTGCCCGATATCACCTTGGCGCGTCGCTTGCAATTGCATTGGGGAATTGATGCCACTGTGGTGAAAAATTTAAGAAAATTTGAAACAGTGATGTATGCGGGCATTGATTTAATTAAGCGGCGCGGTTACGGTAAGGATGACGAATGGGTCATCGTCACCGTTGGCGTACCCTTTGGTCGTAAGGGCACGACCAATACCTTGCGTCTGGCACAAATTGGTGACGAGGCGGTAAATCAAAAATTGGATTTGCCAAAGCAGCGTTAGTAGTTCATTGGTCGCCCGCATTACTGGCGGTCTGAGTCACCTGCTATTTCGAAAAAACACTGATGTCATGCTGTGACTCAGTGTTTTTTCGGCTTGGCAAAGTAAAACTATCGCCAACACCGCGCACCTATCTCCCGCGCATTAAGACTTTTTCATGTACATTCAGCAACTACAAGTCGAGCATTTCAGAAATCTCGCCAGTCAGTCGGTGGGGCTGTCGCCACAAATTAACCTGATTACGGGCGATAATGGCGCGGGAAAAACCGCGCTACTGGAAGCTTTGTACTTTTTGGGACGGCAACGCTCGTTTCGCACTGCCAAGCCTAAAGACATGATTCAACAGGGCGCGCACTATTTTCGCTTGATTGCCCAAACGGCTGACCCGCGGCATCAAATTGGCTTAGAGCGCCGCTTAGAAGCCGACCGCAAGTTGTCTTTCCTGCTGCGTATTGACCGTCAGACGCAGAAGTCTCCTGCTTATTTGGCCAAAATTGTGCCCACCATTGCCATTACCACGCGCAGTTTTCAGCTCATTGATGCAGGGCCGCTGCATCGTCGCCAATTTATGGATTACGGCTGTTTTCACTTTGATAGCTGTTTTTTACCGCATTGGCAAACCTATGAGCAAGCCCTCAAACGCCGCAACGCCGCGCTAAAACAAGGCATGGCGCGCGCGGTAATTGCCAGTTTTACCCCCATGTTGGCGCAGGCTGGTGAACACATACACGCCGTGCGTCTCGCCTATTTTTCTGCCTTTAAGCCGCTGCTAAAAAAGCATTTATCGGCGCTAAATTTCCCTTACGCCGTAGTTATCCGCTATGCCCCCGGTTGGAATACCGATGCCCCCTTGTCGGAGACGCTACAGCGCCATTTTGACCTCGATGCCCGACTTCGCCACACGCGCTATGGCCCGCACCGCGCCGATATTCGCTTTAGTATTCAAAGTGGCGATGCCAGCAATCGCCTGTCCCGCGGACAACAAAAAATGCTAATTTTGGCGCTGCATTTAGCGCAAATTGATTTGATTGGCACTTACGGAGAAACGCCTCCCCTGCTGATTTTTGACGATATTGCTGCCGAATTTGATGCCCAGCGGCGCAACGTCGTGTTGTCTTACTTGTTGGATTTACAGTGTCAGATGTTTTTTTCCGCGACTGAGGCTGAATTGTTTGATGCCAGCATTCAACGCCAAGCCGCGCTGATTCATTTGCGCGATGGTAAGATATAACCATAAGGGTATCTCTATAACAATCGCGGATGAAGCCCGCAGAGCTTTGATGCTATAATGCCTTACCCCATTTTTGTTGTAACTATTGGCTAACCTGTCGTGAAAGAGACTTTTTATCTGCTACTTAGCAGTATTTTTATCCACAATTTAATTCTGGTGCAGTTTTTAGGACTGTGCCCGTTTTTAGGCGTGTCGAAAAAAAGTGATACCGCCCTCGGCATGGGGGTGGCAACGGCGTTTGTCTTGACGCTGTCCAGTAGTTCCGCTTACCTGCTAAATACCTATCTGTTGCAACCTTTCGAGTTGACCTACTTACGCACCATCGTTTATATCACCGTGGTGGCGACCTTGGTGGGGCTGACGGAAATGATGGTGCACAAAATGTCTCCCTTGTTGTACAAATTGCTGGGCATTTATCTGCCTTTAATTACCACCAACTGCGCGGTATTGGGGGTGATGTTGATTAATAC
>PDWI01004059.1_pt1 | contig 20047 bp, 15 predicted proteins | sample 1430891 | NCBI WGS metagenome assembly PDWI01 (sample SAMN01162508, study PRJNA174530) | Oral metagenome, whole genome shotgun sequencing project. | biome: Marine environment; feature: Marine mammal; material: Swab sample of the gingival sulcus; isolation source: swab sample of gingival sulcus...
TTTATAAATAAAATATATAAAAAAATAATTTTATATTTTAAGAAAACTGAAACAAAATTACCTTTTACAGCATTAACACCAACATCAGAGGCAAAAGATTGTGAGATATATCTTGATGCATTGGATTGGGCTTTAAGAAATAAGAAAACAATTAAAAACATCGCAATATCCGGTACTTATGGCTCAGGGAAAAGCAGTATTATTGAAACATTCAAAGCACAACAATCAAAACATTGGCAAAAGAAAAAATGCTTTAATATTTCATTAGCAACTTTTAAAGATCCTGAATCACTTAATAAAAAAACTAACAATGAAAATGAAGATGATAATACTGCAGAAAAAAGATTACAAAGATTAATTGAGATGAGTATATTGCAACAAATAATTGCTCATGAAAAAGATTCCACATTGCCAGAGTCTAGATTAAAAAAAATTAAAACATATAATAAGTTTTTAGCAGGTATAACTTCAATATTAATATTTTTATTTATTGTAGCAATTTTATTAACATTGTTCCCTAACTTATTTGATAAAGGAAATATAAGATTTCTACAGAATATAATAAGCAAAGAAAAACTCAAAATAATAAAATTGATCATTTTATCTGTTGGCGGGATGACGGTAATTTATAAAATAATAAAAGGTTTTGCGAAATTATCAACTATAAAGTTTAATTTTTATGATGCTGAAATTGAGGTAAAAAATGAAACAGATAAATCAATTCTAAATCATCACTTGGAAGAAATTATATACTTTTTCCAAAAAACTTCATACGAAGTAGTTATCATAACAAATATTCATCACACTTTGAAAAAGCAACCCATGCAATTTGAAGATTTGCAGGAGTTTGTTACGCTTTATAATCCTCAAAATATATCCCAAAGAAAGGCTACTTGGAGTGAAGAAAACCCTGAGGGGCGTTGGCGTAGTTATTCCTATGAGGAGATTATTGAGAGGGATAAGGCGAGTTTGGATATCTTTTGGTTGAAAGATAAAAGTCTAACCGATTTGGAAAATATTCCCGACCCTGATATTCTTGCAAATGAAATAATTGAAAGCATAGAATCGGGTTTGGATAGTTTTAAGGAAATCGCAGGAGGCTTGGGGTAGGTTTGCTATTATGAAATTTATGCCTTTCATGCCGTTAAGGTATTCCGGTTTTTTAAAGACTCGGATTCCATGCTTCTTGATGATGTCCGAGCTTATTGAGGTAGTTGAGTAGGAGGCATCTCTAACCACCCCAAGATTTCCTACCAAATACTTTTTTGCCTTTGCCTCATTTTGCTCTTTTAAGGCAGTGTACCCCAAACCACCTCAATCTCTCGTAAAGAGGTCTCTGGTAAATACCTTGTCCGAAACATCTTCCAGCTCCGGGTGCATCCTATTCGATAGAATGACATCGGACTGTGCCTTAAACTCCTCCAAAGAAACAACTTTTTTAGAACCAAAGAAATGGTCCTCCTTCAAAACCGGCTCATAGACGATGCACTCTATTCCCTTTGCCTTGACTCGCTTCATAATGCCCTGAATTGCCGAAGCTCGAAAGTTGTCCGACCCCTCTTTCATTATGAGCCGATATATTCCCACCTTCTTCGGGGCCATATCGATTATCTTGTCGGCAAGGTAATCCTTTCTCGTCCGATTTGAGTCAACAATTGCCCCGATAATGTTGTTGGGAACATCTCTGTAATTTGCCCTGAGCTGTTTCGTGTCCTTGGGTAGACAGTAACCTCCGAAGCCAAATGACGGATTGTTGTAGTGCATTCCTATTCGAGGGTCAAGCCCCACTCCTTCAATTATCTGTCGGGTGTCCAAATTGTGAGCCATGGCATAGCTGTCCAACTCGTTGAAGTAGGCAACCCTCAGTGCCAGAAATGTGTTGGCAAAGAGCTTAACTGCCTCAGCTTCCGTGGACGAAGTGAATAGTACGGGAGTGTCTTTTTCCAGGGAGCCCTCTTTGAGTAGGCGGGCAATTGTTTCGGCATCTTCGTCCTTGCCTCCCACAATAATTCTTGAGGGGTGTAGATTGTCATAGAGAGCCTTGCCCTCCCTCAAAAATTCCGGGGAGAAGAGCAACTTCATATGGGGATAGCTTTTGCTGATTTTATCGGTATATCCCACGGGAACGGTTGACTTAATACAAACTATTGCCCCTTTATTGTGCTTATAAATATCATCGAGAATACTCTCCAGTATGGAGGTGTTGAAAAAGTTTTCCTTGGGGTCATAGTCAGTGGGACCTGCCACAAAGATGACCTCCGCTTGGGAAAATGCTTCTTTCGGGTCAGTGGTTGCCCGCAGGTTTAGCTCTTTGTTTTTCATGAAGTCTGCAATTTCACTATCTTCGATGGGGGGAATCCTCTTGTTTATGAGGTCAACCTTTTCCTGAACCACATCCAAGGCAATGACTTCATGTTTTTGAGCAACCAAAACTGCAATTGATAGCCCCACATAACCTGTTCCGGCAACTGCTACTTTCATTGATAAAACCTCCATTTAAAATCCACTTTAAAATATTCGTAATATTTTAAAGTGGACAGGTCAACCTGTTTTTATGGTTCTTTTTGTTTTTTCGAGAAACCTTTCTCACCTCTGGCATTGACTTGCAGGGCAGAAGTCTCTTGGAGGGGCATGAATATCGATTTCGGGGTCTTCCAACATTTTCTCATATATTTTTAGGCATATCCATGCGTCAGTCGCAGCATACCTCTGTTGCTTCTCCGTGAGTTCTCTCCTTTCCCAGTTGGTCTTTTGGGCGCTTTTGGAAATTCGTATCCCCAAAAAGTGTGCTGCCAGAGCTTTTACTCCTCTTTTTTTGAAGCCATTGTTGCGAGCTATGAGTTCAAGGTCTATTATGCCTTCCTCTGGGGCATCTCCTCGGAATATTTCCTTTAATTCCTGATGGAGTCCCAGTCCCACCTTGGAAATTATTCTATCTTTGAGCAATCTTCGTATTTCATCGGTCATTCCGGTTCTATTTACCCGAAAGAGATATGCCATGTGAGGGCTTGCCAATTGTATTAGTGAAATGGGGTGTTTTTCTCCCTTCTTGAAGCTTGGGCGAGATTCGGTATCAAAGCCGATTATGGAGTATTTTCTCAGTTCCTGAACTGCCGACCGGACATCTTCTTGTTTATTTATGAGGGTTATTCGTCCTTGGTAACCCGAGAGGGGGAGATTTTGAATAAATTCCTTCGTTATATCAAACCGATACTCTCTTTCAATTTTTTCACGCAACTTTTCATTCTCTTCTATCTCTTTCATGACTCAAATTTTATAATATAAAGGAAAAGAGTCAAGCGAATATACAGGGTCGAACCAATATTTTGCCCTATTTATTGTTTCTTCTGACATTTTTGTAATATTTTTCCCAATTTAATCTTTTCTAGAAATTATTTGTTGACATTGAGAGGGGGCTATTTTTATTCTTACTTTCTGCTTCTAAGTAAAAAAATGCCCACGTAGCTCAGTAGGTAGAGCATTTGCATGGTAAGCAAAAGGTCACCAGTTCAATCCTGGTCGTGGGCTATACTAAAATTAATCGTAGTTCCCTTAAAAAAGTGCTTTAAAGTGCTTGACTTGAGGGAGCCTAGTATTAGTTTGCACATGGTTTACTGTATATAAAATATAAGTGTGGAGTAAGGTTATGCGTGATGTTGTTTTGTTAGCCTGCCAGGAATGTAAAAGAAAGAATTATTCAGTTACAAAGAATAAAAAAAACCAGTCAGGGAAACTCGAAGTGAAGAAATACTGTAAGTTTGACAATAGGCATACAATTCACAAAGAGACCAAGGCTTAATTTCGGAGATAGGTCTGTGTTTACTAAAATAAGAAGGTTTATCGGTTTTGTCTCAGAGTCCAGAGAAGAACTCAGGAAGGTTACATGGCCGGACCGGGACGAGGTCACACGGTTTACCGTTGTGGTTATCATCGCTGTGGTCGTTGTTGCAGTCTTCCTTTGGTTGGTTGATACCAGTTTGGTGACTTTGATTAAAATGGTGATGAACTAAAATGTCTAAAAGATGGTATATTATACATACTTTTTCGGGACATGAGAATAAGGTTAAGCTTGCTCTTGAAAAGAAGGTCGAATCACTTGGATTGGAAGAGCAGATAGTCGAGGTTCGGATTCCCGTAGATGAAGTGCAGGAGGTTCGGGACGGGAAGAAAAAAGTTACTTCCAGGAAGCGATTTCCCGGCTATGTCTTTGTTCAAATGGAGCTTACCGATTATGCTTGGACTGTCGTTAAGGGGATTCCCAGTGTTACTAATTTTATAGGAGGCGAGGGAGGCGGTAAGCCAAAACCTTTGCCCGCTGCTGAGGTTGCCGAAATCTTCGAGTCAGGTCGAAGAGAGCAGGAGCCGGGAGGTAAGCCCGTTTTTGATGTGGAGTACTCCGTTGGTGAGCATGTTAAGGTTATTGAAGGTCCCTTCGGTGGCTTTACCGGACTTGTTGAAGATGTTAATCCCGAGAAAGGGCGTCTTAAGGTTAAGGTGGAAATCTTCGGGAGGGCTACTCCGGTTGATCTCGACTTTTTGCAGGTTGGCAAGGTCTAGTCGTTTAGAGTTTGTATTTACTGTATTATAGAAAAATGATAGGTTGGAAAAATGGCAAATAAAAAGAAGGTTTTAACTGAAATAAAATTGCAAATTGCAGGAGGTCAGGCTAATCCCGCACCTCCCGTCGGTCCTGCTCTTGGTCAGCATGGTCTTAATATTATGGACTTCTGTAAGGCCTTTAATGATAGGACAAAGGAAAATCAGGGAACTCTCATTCCCGTTGTTATTTCTGTTTATGAAGACAGGAGTTTCTCTTTTATAACAAAGACACCTCCTGCATCAACTCTCATAAAAAAAGCTCTCAATCTTGGAAAGGGGTCTTCCGAACCCAATAAGATTAAAGTGAGCAAAATTACCATGAAACAATGTGCTGAGATTGCCGAGACGAAGATGCCCGATCTCAATGCCAATGATGTTGAAGCCGGTGCAATGATTATTGCAGGCACCGCTCGATCCATGGGAATCGAAGTGATAGGTTAATTCGGGGATAGCGATAAAGAGGTTATAAAATGAAAAGAGGAAAGAAAATAAATGAAGCAAGGGGCAAAGTTGACAAGACGGCTCTCTATGGTCTTGAAGATGCGGTGGCTCTTGTTAAGGAACTGAAATTCGGTAAATTTGATGAATCCGTAGATATGTCTATTAAGGTTGTTCATAAGAGTATGCAGAATATTCGAGGCTCTGCGGTTCTTCCCGCCGGAACCGGTAAGGAGAAGAAGGTTCTCGTTCTCTGTAAAGGGGATAAGCAAAAAGAGGCAACCGATGCCGGAGCTGATTTCGTTGGTGCCGAAGATATGATTGATAAAATAAAAGAAGGTTGGATTGACTTTCAGGCAGTTGTGGCTACCCCCGAAATGATGAAGGATGTTGGTAAGTTGGGACCTATTTTGGGAAGAAAGGGGCTTATGCCAAAGCCAAAGGCGGGTACGGTTACTGAGAATGTGGCTGCCATAGTGAAGGAGCTCAAGGGCGGTCGTGTGGAGTATAAGGCGGACAAAACCGGTGTAATTCACATGATGATTGGTAAGGCTTCCTTCGAAAATTCAGCTCTTGTTGAAAACATCAAGGCCTTTTATAATCAGGTTGTTAAGGATAAGCCTTCCGATGCAAAGGGTAACTATATTAAGTCATTGCATGTTAGCTCGTCCATGGGGCCCGGAATAAAGATAAATCATAAGGGGATAGACAGATAATGATTAAAAAAGATAAGATCTCTGCAGTTGATTCTCTTGTAGAAAGTCTTAAAGAGAATGGCAATTTTATCCTGACTGACTATTCAGGAGTAAAGGTTAATGAGCTTGCTGAACTCAGGAGTCAGCTTCGAGAGAAGAATGCTCAATATAGGGTTGTTAAGAACAATCTCTTTAAGAGGGCTCTTGAGCAGGCGGGGTATAGTAGTATTGATGAATATCTCAAGGGGCCTGTGGGAGTTGCCTTCGGTGGCGAACAGATTGGTGAAGTAGCCAGGGTCTTGAAAGATTTCTCAAAGGAAAAGGAGAAGTTCTCCTTTTCAATAGGTGTTCTTGATTCCACTGTTTATCAGGAATCGGACATAAAAAAGATAGCCAATCTTCCTTCAATGGAGGTTCTTTTGGCTCAAACCATGTCTTTGGTCAATGGTCCTGCAAGCGGTATTGCAATGGGCATGAACGAAGTTATGGCGTCTCTTGCGAGAGGCATTAAGGCAGTTGCGGAAACAAATAATAACCAGTAAGGATTATTTGCAAATAAAAGTGGTTAAGGTTGGATTTCGGTTGTACGTTGGAATATTGCGTATGTTGAGAATCAATGCCTGACTCTTTATAGGTTTTTGCGTTAAGGGCGCATTAACTTGATTTTTCACTAAGTATAAAGGAGTAAGTGATGGCAAAGTTAAGTGTAGAAGAGTTGCTTGAGGCAATTGGAAGTCTTTCTCTAATAGAGGCTTCAGAACTTGTTTCAGCAATGGAAGAAAAATTCGGTATTTCAGCTGCGGCTCCGGTTGCAGTTGCTGCGGCTCCCGCTGCCGGTGGAGAAGCTGGCGGAGGCGGAGATGCTCAGAGCGAATTTGATGTAATTTTAACAGGTTTCGGCGATTCAAAAGTTGCTGTTATCAAAGAAGTTAGAGCTATAACAGGACTTGGACTTAAAGAGGCTAAGGAACTTGTTGAAGCCGGCGGAAAGGCTGTGAAAGAAAAGGTTGCCAAAGAAGAAGCTGAAGAGCTGAAAAAACAACTTGAAGCAGCCGGTGCTTCTGTTGAACTAAAATAAACCGGGTAAGACTTGGTTAATTTGAGTAACATTGTTTTTTATAGTCGAATTTAATTGCCAATAGGCTTGGTCTGCATAGACCGAGTCTATTGGTTTTAGTGTTTGTCAGAGTGTTCTTTCTGACAGTGATGTTTAATTTGATTTTTGAAACACACATCCTTATAAAATAAAGGTTAGGGTTTATATATCAATGCGTGAGTCAAAGAAAGTTGTCAATTTCGGCAAGATAAACTCCAGTGTAGGTCTTCCTAATTTAATAGAAATACAGCTGAAATCCTATGATTGGTTTTTGCAGTCCAATGTTAATCGTAAGAAATCTCAGGGGCTTCAGGCTGTTTTTGAGGAAGTCTTTCCCATAGAGAGTCCCCATGATGATGTTGTATTGGAGTTCGTGAGCTATGAAATAGGTGATCCAAAGTATTCCGAGTATGAATGTAAGGAAAGAGATGTCTCCTATGCGGCTCCTCTTAAATCTACCATTCGACTCATCAGAAAGGAGAGTATGGAGGTTCGGGAACAGTCCGTCTATATGGGCGATATCCCTCTCATGACCAGCCGAGGAACTTTCATCATAAATGGTGCCGAGCGCGTTGTGGTAAACCAGCTTCACCGTTCACCTGGCATCTTCTTCTTCTATCAAGAGGATGATCGTGTTTACAATTCCCGCGTTATTCCCGATAGAGGTTCTTGGCTTGAGTTTGAAATGGAGAACAAGGGCTATGTCGTGGGAAGAATTGACAGGAAAAAGAAGTTTCCCGTAACCCTGCTTATAAAGGCTTTGGGGTATGAAACCAATGAGGAAATTATAAAGATATTTTATGATGTTTCAAAAGTTAAATTAAAGGGGGAGGAGGATTACGAATCCCTAAATGGTCGAAGAGTTGCCGCTGATGTTTATAGCAAGGGGACAGGCGAGGTCATCATTGAAGCCTCAGATCGTATCAATATAGATATCATCGACAGGCTCAAGGAGGAATCTGTTAGCTCCGTTGAACTTATAGATTTCCCCAACAACAAAGAGGATGCCTACTTGAGCACGACCTTTGCGTTAGAGTCTGATTTTATTAAGAAAAATCTTAAGCTTGAGGAAGATCATGACTTTACCAATTCGGAACTGGCTCTTCTTGCTCTCCACTCAATTCTGAGACCCGGAGAGCCCACGAACCTTGAGAATGCCCAGGCTGAAATGGATAGGCTGTTTTTCAACCCCAGAAGCTATAGCTTGAGTTCCGTTGGAAGATATAAGATAAACAGCAAGTTCGGTTTTGTCGATGAGGGAGAAACCCTCACCAAAGACGATATTGTCCACACTGTTAAATACATTCTTTACCTCATAGCCGAGGCAGATGGGTATGAGCATAAGGTTAAGGACGGTGATAGTTCTGTTAAACGCTATGTACATACCATCGTCGATGACATCGACCATCTTGGAAACAGGAGAGTTCGTTCAGTGGGCGAACTCATCATGAACCAAGTCAAGGTGGGCTTCCAGAGAATGGAACGAGTTATCAAAGAGAGAATGACCATTCAGGATTTGGATTTAATAACTCCTCAGGGGCTCATTAGTATTAAGCCCATTTCTGCGGTTATAAACGAGTTCTTTGGGTCAAGTCAGCTCTCACAGTTCATGGATCAAACCAATCCCCTTGCCGAGCTAACCCATAAACGGAGGCTCAACGCATTGGGGCCCGGAGGGCTTTCCCGAGACAGGGCGGGCTTTGAGGTGCGTGATGTTCACCCCTCACATTATGGAAGAATGTGCCCCATTGAAACTCCTGAGGGACCAAATATTGGTCTCATAGTTTCTTTGAGTACCTTCGGTAGAATAAATGAATATGGTTTTCTCGAAACTCCCTATCGAAAGGTAGAGAAGGGAAAGGTTACCGATGAAATTGAATATATAACAGCCAATGTGGAGGATAACTTCCATATTGCTCAGGCAAATGCCTTCCTTGATGAAAAGGGAAATTTTGTGAGAAGTCTTATTCCATGTAGAAACAGGGGTAACTTCCCCTATATGAAACCCAAGGAAATTCAGTACATGGATGTTTCTCCCAATCAGATTTTCTCAGTATCAACCAGCTTGATTCCATTTTTGGAACATGACGATGCCAACCGGGCTCTCATGGGCTCCAATATGCAACGACAGGCCGTTCCCCTTCTAATAGAGGAGGCTCCCCTTGTCGGTACCGGCGTCGAGCCCCATGCCGCATATGATTCAGGGGTTTTGCAGATTGCCAAGCGGGGAGGCGAGGTCACCTATGTTGATGGAGCTACCGTGGAGATTAAGACCTCTTCGGGCGAGATTGACCGATATGAAATGCAGAAGTTTAAGCGAACCAATCAGGGAACCTGCTTTAATCAGAAACCCGTGGTTGTACAGGGACAAAAAATAAAATCGGGAGCGGTCGTTGCCGATGGTCCTGCAACCGATAATGGACGACTGGCGCTTGGGAAGAATATTATCGTGGCATTTATGCCATGGATGGGCTATAACTTTGAGGATGCAATACTCCTCTCTGAAAGACTCGTTGAAGAAGATGTTTATACATCGCTTCACATCGAACAGTTCGAGATTGAGGCAAGGGAAACTAAGCTTGGCCCCGAATTAATAACAAGGGATATTCCCAATCTAAACGACAAGGCTTTCCGTGACTTGGACGATGATGGAATCGTCAGAGTGGGGGCCTATGTTGAACCCGATGACATTTTGGTAGGTAAGGTTACCCCCAAGGGTGAGCAGGATCTCACTCCCGAGTACAAACTCCTCTACTCCATCTTTGGAGAAAAGGCGAGGGAAGTGCGAGACACATCTCTTCGTGTTCCCAATGGAGTTGAGGGAATTGTAATTGATGTTAAGCGTTTCAGAAGAGAAAATGGAGACGAGCTTTCTCCCGGAGTGGAGGAGCTGGTTAAGGTATATATCGCAGATAAGCGGAAAATTCAGGTGGGCGATAAAATGGCAGGACGCCATGGAAATAAGGGAGTTATCTCCAAAATTGCTCCCGTCTATGATATGCCATATCTGCCGGATGGAACGCCTGTTGATATAGTTCTTAATCCTTTGGGTATCCCTTCAAGGATGAACTTGGGGCAGCTCCTTGAGACCGAGCTCGGTTGGGCAGCCCATGAACTTGATGTGCTAATGGAAACTCCTATCTTTGACGGAGCCAAGGAAGAGGATATTAAGTCAAGCCTTGAGGAGGCGGGTCTGCCAACCACATCGAAGATTACTCTCTACGATGGTCGTTCGGGAGAGCCCTTTGAACATGAGGTAATGGTGGGGCATGTCTATATGCTAAAACTTGCCCACATGGTTGACGATAAGATACACGCCCGTTCAACTGGCCCCTATTCTTTGGTTACCCAGCAACCTCTTGGAGGAAAGGCACAGTTCGGAGGTCAGCGACTTGGAGAAATGGAGGTTTGGGCACTTGAAGCCTATGGTGCGGCATTCACTCTTCAAGAACTTCTTACAGTTAAGTCCGATGATATCCTCGGTCGTGCCCGAATCTATGAAGCAATTGTTAAGGGAATTAACACAACATCGCCGGGAATACCCGAATCCTTTAATGTTCTTATTCAGGAACTTAGGGGACTCGCCCTTGATGTTACTATCTTTGATGAGAGACAGCAGGAGATAAGCCTTTCCGAGTGGAGTGAGGGATTCTCCAAAAATAAGAGAAAAATACATGTGGATACTCTTGAAAACGAGGAACCTAAGTAAATATATTGAGCCGGCATTTGCCGGAATATGAGTCGTAAAAAAAATAATGCAAGGAACAGCCATGAGGGATTTCAACGATTTCAGTTCTATTCAGATTAAACTGGCTTCGCCTGACAAAATGCGAGAATGGTCATATGGTGAAGTGAAAAAGCCCGAGACCATAAACTACAGAACCCTAAAACCCGAGCGGGACGGATTATTTTGTGAAAAAATATTCGGTACCACCAAGGAATGGGAATGTTATTGCGGAAAGTTTAAGTCCATTCGCTATAAGGGCGTAGTCTGTGACCGCTGTGGTGTGGAGGTCACTCACTACAAGGTTCGGCGCGAAAGGGGGGGGCATGTGGAGCTCGCCGCTCCGGTGGCTCATATTTGGTATTATAGGTCTGTCCCCTCTCGAATGGGGCTTATCCTTGACTTGACTGTGAATGCGTTAAAATCAGTGCTTTACTATGAGCGATACATCGTTCTCGACCCCGGCGAGGCGGAAGAGGTAGATGATATCAAAGTGGGCTCAGTCATCGATGAAGACAGATATTATGAGCTTGATGAACAGTATGGAGACAGCTTTGTTGCCGGAATGGGTGCAGAGGCAATACGGGAAATGCTCTCCAATATAGATCTAGATGAGGTCTCAAGGGCTCTTAGGCAGGAGATTGACGCAAAGTCCGCCAAGGAAGTCAAGATTGACAAGAAACTCATCAAACGACTTGAACTCATTGAGTCCTTTAAAGATTCGGGGAACCGTCCCGAGTGGATGATTCTCGATGTTGTTCCCGTAATTCCCCCTGAGTTGCGGCCAATGGTTCAGCTTGATGGAGGAAGATTTGCAACTTCGGACTTGAATGACCTTTACCGAAGAGTTATAAATAGAAATAATCGCCTTAAGAGACTGCTTACCCTTAGGGCTCCGGAAATCATCGTACGCAATGAAAAGAGGATGCTCCAAGAGGCAGTAGATGCACTTTTTGATAATAGCAGGCGAAAACGCGCTGTAAAGGGCAAGGGAAATCGTCCCCTCAAGTCACTGAGCGACATGCTCAAGGGAAAGCAGGGAAGGTTTCGCCAGAATCTTCTTGGGAAAAGGGTGGACTACTCCGGTCGTTCCGTAATCGTTGTGGGACCCGAGCTGAAACTCCACCAGTGTGGCTTGCCCAAGAAAATGGCTGTTGAGCTATTTAAGCCCTTCATTATGAAACGACTTGTTGACAAGGACTTTGTCCAAAACATCAAGTCTGCCAAAAAAATGGTTGAAAACGAAGAAGAAGGCGTTTGGGAAGTTCTGGAGGAGGTTATTGCAGAGCATCCGGTACTTCTCAATCGTGCTCCAACCCTTCACCGACTTGGAATACAGGGCTTTGAACCCACACTTGTTGAAGGTAAGGCGATAAAACTCCATCCATTGGTATGCCATGCCTACAATGCAGACTTTGACGGAGACCAAATGGCAGTCCATGTTCCCCTCTCGCCTCGGGCACAGCTGGAATGTTGGACTCTCATGCTCTCCACTAACAACTTGCTTTCACCGGCAAATGGTCATCCCGTAACAACTCCCTCGCAGGATATCGTTTTAGGGATATACTATTTGACCGACATGGTCGCCGGAAGTCTTGGAGAGGGTAAGTACTTTGACGACATCTCCGAAGTTATCCGTGCTGTTGACCATAATCAGTTAAAATACAGAAGTAAAATAAACTTTTACATGGATGACGAGCTGATCGAAACAACTGCGGGAAGACTTGTCTTTAATGACTTCCTACCCGAGGGCTTCCCCTATGTAAATGAAGTTGTTACCGATAAAAAACTGTCAGCCATCATAGCCAAGGTCTTCAAAGACTTCGGCCCCGATGTGACGGTTGAAATGCTCGATGAAATTAAAAATAATGGCTATCGATTTGCCACACATTTTGCTCCAACAATTTCCATGTCTGACATCATCATTCCTCAGGCGAAGTATGAAATAGTGGAGGAGGAAGATAAAAAGGTTGAGAGCATCGAAAATGAATATCGTAATGGCTTCATCACAGATGAAGAACGATACAATAGGGTTATCAACCTCTGGACAGAGGCAAATGAAAGAATTGCCGATGTGATGTTTGAAGAACTTGAACAGGATTTAGACGGACACAATCCTATCTTTATCATGGCAAAGTCAGGGGCAAGGGGAAGTAAGCAGCAGATTCGACAGCTCGCGGGAATGCGTGGCTTGATGGCAAAGCCAAGTGGAGAGATTATTGAAGTCCCCATTCGAGCTAACTTTAAGGAGGGGCTCACCGTTTTGGAATACTTTATCTCCACAAATGGTGCCCGTAAGGGACTTGCCGATACCGCTCTAAAAACTGCCGATGCGGGTTACCTCACGAGAAGATTGGTCGATATAGCTCAGGATGTTCTCATCACGGAAATTGACTGTGGAACAACCGTAGGTATTGACATCTATCCCATTAAAGAGGGCGACTCCACAATCGAATCTCTGGGCGCCAGAGTGCTGGGAAGAACTCTCCTCTATGATTTGATAAATCCCGTAACGGGAGATGTCCTTGCCAAGGCAGATGAGATAATAGATGAAGATATTGCCGATAAAATAGACGAAATAGAAATAGACTCAATAGAAATTAGGTCGGTTCTCACATGTGAGTCCAAGCATGGGGTTTGTGCCAAGTGTTATGGACGAAATCTCGCCACATCAAGACCGGTGGAAAAGGGAGAGGCTGTTGGTATTATTGCCGCCCAGTCCATTGGTCAGCCGGGAACACAGCTTACAATGAGAACCTTTCACATCGGAGGAATTGCCTCTACCTCTGTTGAGGAAAGTGAAATTAAATTCAACTATCCCGTATTTCTCAAGGAAATTACATCCAAGATGATAAAAACCGAGGAGGAGAATATTCTCACGGTAAGACGGGGATACATGATTGTTCAGAGAATAATTTCCGAAATGGACATTGATGCCAAGTCGGAGTTCCATGTTGAAGACGGTGAGAAGGTATATGCAGGTAAGATTTTTGCCAAGTCTTCGGGAGGAGATGACTATCGGGCTCCCAACACCGGTCTGCTTAAGCTTGATAAAAAGAAGGCCTATATTTTGGGAGACCCCCATTCCATTCCAATCAACGTGGGAACCGAAATTGTAATAGATTTGAACTTTAACAAGAAGAGCGGAACCTTTGAGCCAGTGGATGTGCCATACGCCGCCAATGAAATTCTCGCTGAGTTTGACCCATGGTTTGAGCCTATTTTGACTGAAATCTCGGGCCGTGTTGAATTCGTTGATGTTGAACTTAACAAAAGTCTCATCGAGGAGGTTGACCCTGTTACAAATGTGAAGAAAAGGGTTATTGTTGAGTACAAAACGGAGAAACTGCAGCCCAGCGTCAATGTCTATGGAGATTCTGACGAGCCCACAACCTATCTCCTGCCCAAGGGAGCAAACTTAATGGTGGAAGATGGCAGCAGAGTTAATGCAGGAGTTGTACTCGCCAAAATCCCACGGGGAGCTGAAAAGACCAAGGATATTACCGGAGGTCTTCCCAGAGTGGCGGAACTTTTTGAAGCCAGAACTCCCCGTGATGCCTCGACTCTCTCTGCCCTTGACGGAGTTGTTACCATTGGAGATACCATCAAGAATAAGCGGAAGATTATCATCACTGCCGAAGATGGAACTCAAAAGGAATATTCCATTCCTGTTTCTAAGTTCATTAGAGTTCAAGACAAGGACTGGATTGCCAAGGGCGAGAAAATAGATGACGGTCCCGTTGATCCCCATGAAATTTTGAACATAAAGGGGCCAAGGGAGCTTCAAAAATTCTTGGTAAATGAAATCCAAGAGGTTTATAGATTGCAGGGAGTTGCCATCAATGATAAGCATATTGAGGCAATTGTACGCCAAATGTTGAGGAAGGTTAAGGTTACCGATCAGGGAGACTCTAACTTCGTAATAGAACAGGTGGTGGATAAGTTCGATTTTATCGAAGAAAACGAACGAGTCCTTTCCGAGGGAGGAAAACCTGCCACAGCTCAGCCCGTTCTTATGGGAATAACCAAGGCTGCCCTTAATACCGAGTCTTTCCTTTCCGCAGCATCCTTCCAGGAGACCACAAGGGTTCTCACCGATGCTGCAATTAAGGGAAAACAGGACTATCTCAGGGGACTGAAGGAGAATGTTATCATCGGTCACCTCATTCCTGCGGGAACAGGGGCTCGAATTTACAGAGATGTTGATGTCTATCGGGATGTCCCCGGGGATCTAGAGACACCGGAGCCTGTAGCTCCTTCGGTGGAAGAAGAGGAGGCTCAGTCAGCAGATGGTACGGTTTCTGCGGAAGCTGTAGGCGAAGAAGTTAAGTTGGAGGTTCAGCCCGAGGCACTTGCCGAAGCTCCTCAGGAACAGACCGTGGGAGAAGGTGCTGAAAGTTAAATTAATTTCTTGACAAATGTATGCTACAATTAAGCATAGCTTAATTGATTGAAGTATTTAGAATGATTAAAATAATTATGTAATAATATGTAGGAGTTGAAATGCCAACAATTAATCAGTTAATAAGAAAAGGTCGGGAACATAAGAGTAAAAAATCGAAGTCTCCCGCATTGAAACAGTGTCCCCAGAAGAGGGGAGTGTGTACAAGGGTGATGACCTTCACTCCAAAGAAGCCTAACTCTGCCCTTAGAAAGGTTGCCAGGGTGAGGCTTACCAATGGAATTGAGGTTACTGCCTACATCCCCGGTGTGGGACACAATTTGCAAGAGCACTCCGCTGTTCTCATTAGAGGAGGAAGGGTTAAGGACCTTCCGGGAGTGAGGTATCACATAATAAGGGGAGCTCTCGACTCTCTTGGTGTCGATGCTAGGAGAAAGGGAAGATCTAAATATGGAGCTAAAAAACCTAAGGCTTAAGCCTCGGTTTTTTCAAAGTATGAGAGGAAAATTTTATGCGTAGAAGAAGACCTGTTAAAAGAGAAATATTGCCCGATCCTAAGTTCGGTAGCAAACTGGTTTCAAAGTTTGTAAACTGTATGATGTATGACGGAAAAAAAGGAGTTTCTGAAACTACTTTTTACAAGGCAATGGATCTTATTAAAGAAAAAACAGACAAAGAGCCCGTTGATGTCTTTGTTAAGTCACTGGAAAATGTGAAGCCCATGCTTGAGGTTAAGTCAAGAAGAGTGGGAGGAGCTACCTATCAAGTTCCTGTTGAGATTAGACCTGAAAGAAGTCAAGCTCTTGGAATAAGGTGGATAATATCCCATGCAAGAAAGAGGGCGGAAAAGACTATGTATGAGCGTCTAGCTGGCGAATTAATTGATGCTTTCAATAATACAGGTGCATCTATTAAGAAAAAGGAAGACACTCATAAAATGGCAGATGCCAACAAGGCTTTTGCTCACTTTAAGTGGTAGTCAAAGAAATATCGGTTTAAAATCAAATACCAGGTTTATGCCTGGTATTTGCTGTTTATAAGGACATCTTTTTAGATTGAAGTAATGCCAGCGGAGAAAAAAATATCCGCTCATAAAAATAGGAGATAGTCATGGCGAGGAACTTGCCCATAGGTAGAACCAGAAATATTGGAATAATGGCACATATAGATGCGGGGAAAACGACCCTCACAGAGAGAATCCTTTTCTACACAGGGAAGACCCATAAACTGGGAGAAGTCCATGAGGGAACTGCCGAAATGGACTGGATGGTTCAGGAAAAGGAAAGGGGAATCACCATAACTGCTGCCGCAACTACCTGTAGTTGGAAAAACTGTAATATTAACATCATAGATACCCCGGGGCATGTGGACTTTACCATGGAAGTGGAACGAAGTCTGCGCGTTCTCGACTCGGCTGTGGCTGTCTTTGACGGAGTTGCCGGAGTTGAGCCCCAGTCCGAAACGGTTTGGCGTCAGGCAGACCGCTATAATGTTCCTCGAATCTGTTTTGTCAATAAAATGGACAGGGTTGGGGCGGATTACTATCGCTGTGTAGATATGATTAAAGAAAAACTCAAGGCAACTCCTCTTCCCTTGCACATGCCCATTGGTGCCGAGAGCGACTTTCAGGGTGTGGTTGACCTGGTTGAAATGAAGACCCTCCTTTGGGAAGACCCTAGCGGCAAGGATGTGAAAGTGGAGGAGGTTCAGGGAGAACTTCTTGAACGGGCATCTGCCATGCGAGAGGAATTGATTGAGAAAGTCTCGGAATATGACGAAGAGCTCATGAACAAGTTCATAGAAGGCGAGGAGTTGGAGGTTGAGGAGCTAAGGCGTGGGATTCGTTTGGCAACCATTGCCGGAGAGGTCTTTCCTGTCTTTTGTGGCTCCGCCCTTAAAAACAAGGGAGTTCAGTCCGTTCTTGATGGAATTGTGGACTATTTGGCATCTCCCAAGGATGTTCCTCCCGTGGAGGGGCATGGCATTTCCGATGAAACAGAGATCCTTTCAAGAAATTCCGATGACAAGGAACCCTTTTGTGCCCTTGTCTTTAAGATTATGTCAGACACCCATGTGGGCAGACTCTGTTTCCTGCGGGTCTATTCCGGTACTTTAAAGGCAGGGAGCCAGGTACTCAATGTTGCTCCCGATAAAAAGGAGCGGGTGAACAGGTTTTTGAGAATGCACGCCAATCACAGGGAAGAGGTCGATCAGGTCTATACCGGCGATATTGTAGCAGCAGTGGGACTTAAAAATGTCCGAACCGGTGATACCATCACCTCCTTGGATTCACCGCTCCTCCTTGAAAGCATGGAGTTTCCCGATCCTGTAATATCCATTGCCATTGAACTCAAGTCTAAGTCGGATCAGGATAAGCTTGACTCTGCTCTGACAAGATTGGAGGAGGAGGATCCCACCTTTAAGCGAGAGGTTAATCCCGAGACAGGGCAACTTGTCATCTCCGGAATGGGTGAACTCCATCTTGATATTATAGTTGATAGACTTCTCCGTGAGTTTAATATTCCTGCCAATGTTGGAACTCCCCAGGTTACCTATAAAGAGACTGTTTCCTCCACCGGGACCGGAGAGTTTATATATGACAAGCCCATTGCGGGCAAAGAAAGTTTTGGCCATGTCCGCCTCTCGGTTGCCCCCGGGGAGTCGGGCTCGGGTCTGGTTATTGACGATGAAATTCCTGCCGGTTCTGCGTCGGCCTCCTACAAAGAAGAAATTGTTGCCGGTTTGAACGATTCAATGCAGGGAGGAGTGGTTGCCGGCTACAAAATGGATGATATCAGGGTAACTCTGCTTGCCGCTGACTTCGATGACCTCAAATCTCAGGAAACCGCCTATCGAATTGCAGCTAATCAGGCGCTGAAAGAGGCTGTGAGACAGGCATCTCCCACGCTTATGGAACCCATAATGCGACTGGAGGTGGTGTTGCCCGATGAATATACCGGCGATGTGATCAATGACTTGAACTCAAGGCGAGGTAAAATAGAGAATATTGATATACGCAATGATTTGAAGGTGTTGGAAGCTCTTATACCGCTGTCCAAAACATTCGGATATGCAACGGATTTGAGATCCATGAGTCAGGGGAGGGCAAGCCATTCTCTTATTTTTTCTCATTATGAGCAGGTTCCTGAGGCTGTTATGAATAGAATTTTGGGTAAATTTAGTGGTTTAGGCTGACTTTAGGGACTATTATTTTGTTTTTCACCTGTTTGATGTGATTTTTGAAAAAAAATATTAAATTAATTGTGAAAAAAATATTTTTTATTTTACAAAATCGGGGCATTTTTTATTTTATACCATAAACGGTGAGAATGATTTACCTCCGGGTTGCTATAGGTCTCGTCTAGATGTGGGCTTTTGTTTTTCTCTTCTTTACTATGAGATATGAGAATCTATGTTTGGAACTGAATTTTTAGGATTTGTTTTACTCTATTGGGTGAAATAATATTTTTTTTGACTTATTTGTAAATAAATTGAAAAATAAGTGGAAAATTTTCTAATAGTTCTTGACAGAATAGTGAGTTTTTTTTTTATTTCAAAAACTCACTTGTCGGTGCATGAGTTGTTGTTTTTTTAGGCGATGTGCATTTTCACTTCGTGGTGTGCAACCTATGGGTTGATATTATAATTATGTGTAAACATTACTAAAATTTAAGGAGACTTATTATGGCTAAAGAAAAGTTTGAAAGGACCAAGCCGCATGTCAATGTTGGAACAATTGGGCATATAGACCACGGGAAAACTACTTTGACGGCTGCAATTACAAAAGTACTCAATCTTGAGTATGGAACAGGTAAGGCTGTAAATTTTGATGAAATAGATAACGCTCCAGAGGAGAAGCAGAGAGGTATTACTATTGCAACTTCGCATCAGGAGTATGAGACAGATAAGAGACATTATGCTCATGTTGACTGTCCTGGTCACGCTGACTATATTAAAAACATGATTACAGGTGCCGCTCAGATGGATGCTGCAATTCTCGTTGTTGCCGCTTCTGATGGTGCGATGCCACAGACTAAAGAGCATGTTCTTCTTGCTCATCAGGTTAATGTTCCTCATATTGTTGTCTTTCTTAACAAGCTTGATATGATTGATGAGGGCGAAAGAGAGGAAATGGTTGACATCGTTGAGATGGAGATTAGAGATCTTCTCAATAAAAATGATTTCCCGGGAGATGAAGTGCCTGTGGTCGCAGGTTCTGCCTTTAAGGCTCTTGAAGCTGCTGAGGCGGGGAATAAAGATGATGAGTGGTTTAGGTCTGTTGTTAAATTGGCTGAGGCTTTGGATTCATATGTTCCCGAGCCCACAAGGGATACTGACAAGCCATTTCTTATGCCTGTTGAGGATGTTTTCTCTATCACAGGTCGTGGTACTGTTGTTACCGGAAGGATTGAAAGAGGAGTTGTCAAAACCGGGGAAGAAGTCGAGATTATCGGTTTTAAGGAAACTCGAAAAACAGTTTGTACCGGTGTTGAAATGTTTAGGAAAATCTTGGATGAGGGATTTGCCGGAGATAATGTTGGTTGTCTCTTAAGAGGTGTCGGTAAGGAGGATGTTGAGAGAGGACAGGTTCTTGCTAAGCCCGGTTCTATTACTCCTCATACTAAGTTTTCCGGTAGAATCTATGTTCTTAAAAAAGACGAGGGTGGACGACATACTCCATTTTTTGCGAACTATAGACCTCAGTTTTATTTTAGAACAACAGATGTTACCGGAAGTATTGAACTTCCATCCGGTGTTGAGATGGTAATGCCCGGTGATGATGTTGATATTACGGTTACTCTTATCGTTCCCGTTGCAATGGAAGAGGAGTTGCGTTTTGCAATTCGGGAAGGTGGTAGAACTGTTGGTGCCGGTGTTGTAACCAAGGTTATTGAGTAGAATATATCTTTTTTGAATGAAAAAGATAAAAGAGCAGTTATCGAGTTTTTCTCGGTAACTGCTATTTCATGAATTTAGGGTGATTAAAGTGACTAAGTTAGCAGGTCAGCGAATTAGAGTTAAGTTGAGATCTTATGATGCAAAGCTTTTGGATCAGTCAACTGAGAAAATAGTTTCCACGGCAAATAGGAGTG
>PDWI01004060.1_pt1 | contig 20045 bp, 15 predicted proteins | sample 1430891 | NCBI WGS metagenome assembly PDWI01 (sample SAMN01162508, study PRJNA174530) | Oral metagenome, whole genome shotgun sequencing project. | biome: Marine environment; feature: Marine mammal; material: Swab sample of the gingival sulcus; isolation source: swab sample of gingival sulcus...
GGCAAAGGTGCTGACATGATCTATCCTCCCAATTAGGATGAACCACAAAATCAGTTCGTTGGGAATCCCAACGATTCAGGTTTTAGGCGGCTCGCTTTAACAGCATTCTCAAAGCGACGACGAATGAATTGCTCTAATCGTTTCGCTTCTCTCTCTGCTGCTGCAATCGCCCCCTCTTCGGTGCATCCAAACCAAGCACCGTCTTAATACCCTCAAGACCTACACCCGCCTGTCTTTTGGGAGCCTCATAGACGACGCTGTAGTGGCCTTGTGGGAGGATTATGTATCCGAGGGGCATGACCTGCCAAACTCAGCCACAGAACGGCCATAAGAAGCGTCTGTGGCTGGCAACACCATGCCGGTCTATGCAGCGTTTATGAAGTTGCACTGCAATCGATAAGGCGGCCTAACCACCTACAGAGGCAATCCACGGCTCGTATAGGCGTCCATGAAGGCCGTCAGGTTGATTACCCGGGGCACACGGCGTTTGCGGCCGGTTTCGCGTTCCAGGGCGGTTTCTGCGGCCTTGTAGACCTGCGTCAATTGATGGATGCGCCCCGGGAGATCCGGCTTACCTGCAATCTTCTTCCAGGCATGAAGCACATAAGGTTGCAACAGGGCTACGTAGGTCAAATCCTCGATGGTAAAAGGGGCATCGTTATTGGCACCGACAACCGGCAAACTACGTAGGAAGCGCAGCAGGTCTTTATCCGCCGCCTGATCGAAGAACCCCGCAGCATCCGTCATCGTTTTATCTGATAGCGTCATACCCTTCACCTCAGCCATCGCACCTTCCTCCGTATGATTGCGATCCCGCTGGTATTTATCGAATCTGCCTTGTTCGTTCGCCGGGGGTGAAGGCGAGTGTTGGACCGATTCCAGCTCCCTACTTCCCGATTGTAACGCTTACGAACGGAGGCACGGTAATTGAGCAAGCGGGTATTGGAAGCGGAACTGAGTGCATCGCTTGTTCAGTTCGCGTATTCGCAACCGTTTAACATGGCCCAATCGCGTCAACCGGTGCGGATCAATTGCACATCTTCCGAAGGTGCCCAATTGCACGGCTGGAGCCTGTCAAAGGGAATGTCGCGATCACGTTGCCTTGCTCAATGACTTCAAGCACAGAACCCGCCATCAACGCGGGTATCAACCCGTCATACCACCTTGGGTTACGATCAAGGTCAGATACCGACCCTTCGGCATTGCTTACCCGCTCAAATCGGTATTCCCGTTCAAACCGGTCATCCACTCTCAGCGTGTATTTGGTCACTTCTCTTGGAAAGCACAACGGGCACGGGACAGACATGCTCGCTGTTGCATATGTTGATGACGGGTTGAAAATCGCGCAGGACAGGGAGAACTGGTTCCTACCAGAAACAACATATGCATGCTGGTCGCTAAAACCCCATTGCCCGTCTGGGACAATAGTTTGCTTCTGGGGTGATGATCCACATCTGGACCATGAAATCGTATCTCCGCCCCGTGTGATATTCACGCCGATATCGGTTTTAGAGATGGTCACCTGCTCACGGTATTCTGTCCCTTCGCCATTACAGAGAGCGGTGTAGGTGATGCCTGTCCCGGTGCGGCTGGGGCGTGGCGAAGTTAGTTCACAGCGATTTTCAACGCCTTCAAGATATCCGTCCACAATGCCCACAGCACCGCCATAAAGGCCAAGGAAGTCCGCGGAGCAGGACCAATTATAACCGGTAGGTTGATATAGCCCATCAAACGGTGTCTGAGCCTGTGCGGCAAAGGAGAGACCGGCAAGTGTCGCGCCAGAAATGAGTGTAAGGTATCGGTTTGCCATCGAATGATCCCTGAAACGTTTAATCAACAGCAGCACCAGATTGCCGCTCAACAACATGAGTATCCACATATTTGCGTGAACGACCAACACGAAACGCGTCATAAAAAGCCACAAGGGTTGGTTTGAACGTATTGGGTTGAACTCTATCCCATCTTTTGGTCGAACTCCCGTAAATTCCACGTCGAAAATTGGACCCGGGATAACCCGCCCTGACCGGCCCACCGTCAACGGAATACCTGAAGCCTTGTGAATGGGGCATCAGGTTACGGCTATAGCCGTCGGGTGCATTTGCGCTTCGCAGCGCGACAGGACCAACCGTCATGCAGGCAGACAAAAAAACGGCAGCTCCGGTAGTGCCCCAAACTTTCATGACCCACCCTTCTTTTAAATCCAATGATCCAGCACAGCAGCACCACCATTGCAACAAATCTGATGTCATCCGCAATGGATCACTCAATAATATAAGGCCGCAGGCTTGCTGTTTAGCTACGCGCGACTCTATTCGCCCCCACCCCCGGCACATCGCCCAGGTCCAGCTCTACATGCGTAACTCCGTTCCCCTTGCGGACCACGCGGTAAAACTTGCCGCCAACCCAGAACGCCGCCTTACCCACCGCACCGGTCGCAAGCGCAATCCCGGCATCCACCATCGCATCGCTACACGCTTCAACCGTCCTCCCCTGCGCACATTGATACAGGTTTTTCGCCGCCGCCTCACCCGCGACCAGCATCTCCGCATCCCCGTCCACGAGGCCGAAAGCATAAATGCACTGCTTCGCCTGAAAAGCATCAAGCGCCGCTGGCTGGCCGGTAGTCTTTGCATCGGAAACCGCAGGCGCCGGCGCTAAAAGCACCGATGCGAGCAAAGCCAGAATGCGCGCCAGAAATGGCCTAAGTCGGAGGGTCATGGGGTTTGATAGCCCACGGGATGCGCGCTTGGAAAGGTGCATTTCGGTAAAAGCTATGCCGTCAGCCGAAGCGGCACGCATGGTCAGCGGCAAGAGTTGGTTGGGCGGGTGACGATGGAGCTGGAACTGATGAACGTGGCAAAGGAGTTGGAAGGGTGATCAAGCAGAACCTGCTTGGCGAACATTACCATCGCCATCGACGCAAATCGGCCCGTTCCCTGCCAAGCCAGCCAGCGGATTTCCCGTTTCTGCTGCTTCCTTAGTATTATAGTGGAACTGCCACTCTCCATCCACACACTTTGGGTCAGATGCCGAAAACGCCAAAGGCTCGCCAATACTGAATTCAAGTTCAGCAAGCTTGTTTTCCGCAATCTTCCTAGCTTCATCAAAACTCATACACATTGGTTCCTCAATTCGTCGGTAAGAAGAAAAACTGCTGATAACCGTTGTTTAGATTGGCAGCAGCACCAGTTTAAACTGCTTCTACGTATTCGATGTGTGCCCAACGAACAGTATTGTCGACCAACGGGGTTTCAGTGGTAGGATTTGATATCAAGCTTCCTCCGACCTCATCCCACTGCCCGCCAACCAGATCCAACACACTTGAGCTTTTGTGCTCTACAAAATTGTCACAAGAGACCTCGATACAAAACTCGAAGTACTCAGGTATTTTCCAGTACTGCCTAATGCCGCGAATACTTGTTTGCCCTAAAGCGCTTACCAAGTCTGAAAACTTTGAAGCCACACGAACAGCCATTTCTTCAGATGGCACTTCACAAAATACATGAATATTGAAAAAAGCGCTCATCTATGTGTGATCTTTCCATCAAGTGAAACATTGGCGTGGGACCCATCTCGCGTTGCCCAACCAATTTGTAACCGACCCGTGGGCGATAGCTGTACATCCCATTCAAATGCCTGTCCCGGAGTGCGAGATGGCCCCTTTGTCCACTCGTTTCCAAATCTATCTAAGAAGCCTCGAATAGGGCCACGAGGTATTGGTGTACTGCCGTCCCAATTGCGCGGCGGAATAAACTTAATTCTGCCTTGGCTCGGCAACTGCGCATCGCTGATTCTAGCTGTTTTAGTCCAAACGTTAGCCGCTCCAACTGATCCGGGCGCAAAAGTAGATTGAAGTGGAGGCACCGGATCAACTGGCGGGCCAATGATTGGCTTATTTGTAGCAAAATCATCCGCAACTTCAACAAAATCATCCCCGATTTTTATGAACGTCTTACCGCCCAGGGACAACAACTTGCCCGCACCTGCGCCGACCAGTTCCAAAGCCAGGCCTTCCCAGGTCGATGGCGCAACAAAGTTGACGATCCCAATAGTGCGCAGGTCCGCCTGGATTTCCTCTCGACAAGTCGAAAAACAAACGCCCTCTGCCCCACTATTCTCGAGTATCCCAGCAAAAAGCGCGCTGGAGATAAGCTGATACTCCTCCGGCGCAGGTTTTGCATTCACGGGCGCCAGCGCTAAAAGCACCGATGCAAGCAAAGCCAGAATGCGCGTCAGAAATGGCCTAAGTCGGAGGGGCATGATTGTTGATAGCCCACGGGATGCGCGCTTGGGAAGGTGCATTTCGACAAAAGCTATGCCGTCAGCCGAAGCGCACGCATGGTCAGCGGCAAGAGTTGGTTGGACGTGTAGCGATAAAGCTCGAAGCAATGAAGGTGGTGGGAGAGTTGGAGGGGTGATCAATTGATCGTTTCTGCCACTGCTTGCAATTCCTTCAGCAAAAATAAGCTGAACGCTCCAGCATCAACTACAGCCGGCTCGGAATTTGCTTCTGAGTAGAACAAACATACTGGGTCCGCAGATGTAACATCAACGAACCAAGCCGCCATGTAACCTTGATGCACGAAAAAGCATATTCTTTTGCTTGGAACCGCTTCAGCTACGCCATTGTCTACCAAAAATTCATCAAGGAACTCATTATTAGGCAATACGTCATCAACGAACCATTCACTGCCCTTTAGTGCTCCGTTTTTGTCACTCCCCATCCAAAGCAAAAAATGGCGATAGCTTTCGGGCAGCATGAAGCCAAGTTTCTGCTCCAAGTCAGACACCGACTTTGCAGTGGCGCCAACTGGAGTGCCAAAGCGCGCATGGAGAAATTTCGCGTAGAAATCACGACAGTCTTTTAGGTGATCAACACTCGACATCACTGTGCACCAGACCGAACAATCAAATTGATATTGGGAAACATTTCTCTGAATTGTGTGATAACACCCTCACAAGATGCACAAACTGTTCTTTCGCTCAACAAACGTATTGTACCAGTGGATTGAGGCGTCAGGCGTTGTGCAAGGGTTTCAAGCACGAATACCTCAGAATCCAAATCGCGTGGGTGACCAACAGTTGTTGTCGTGAAGATTGGGTTTTCAGGCATTTCAACGCCAGGTCCACGCCAACCACTCACACCAATGATTTCACCGATGTCAGCCCCATCAACGTATCCCTCACCTACCGCAACATTTCGCCTAAGTTGATTGTTGCTGGTAATACCCAGATCATTTCTCAGATTGGCGAACCGGTCCAAATCCACCTGATCAAGAAATTCATCAGGGACTATTCGATTCGCCGCAAAATCATCCGCAACTTCAACAAAATCATCCCCGATTTTTATGAACGTCTTACCGCCCAGGGACAAAACCTTGCCCGCACCCGCGCCGAACAGTTCCAAAGCCAGGCCTTCCCAGGTCGATGGCGCAACAAAGTTAACGATCCCAATAGTGCGCAGGTCCGCCTGGATTTCCTCTCGACGGGTCGAAAAACAAACACCCTCTGCCCCACTATTCTCGAGTATCCCGGCAAAAAGCGCACTGGAGATACGCTGATACTCCCCCGGCGCGGGCTTTGCATTCACAGGCGCCAGCGCTAAAAGCACCGATGCGAGCAAAGCCAGAATGCGCGTCAGGAATGGCCTAAGTCGGAGGGTCATGATTGTTGATAGCCCACGGAATGTGCGCTTGGGAAGGTGCATTTCGGCAAAAGCTGTGCCGTCAGCCGAAGCGGTGCGCATGATCGGCGGCAGGAGTTGGTTGAGCAGGTCACCATTGAGTTGGAGCTGATGAACAGGGCACGGGAGTTGGAAGGGTGATCAAGTAAGATCAATGAATGGAAAAGTCTTTCTGAATCGATCTTCAATATGCGGGTTTTCGCGAAGTTTCTTCAATGCATCGTCACGTGGCACAGCATTGCTGGTGTAATCCTTTCTACGCCAGTAGCTTATACCATTAATCGCATCATCTTCGTCATCACTGCGTTTCCAGCCAGGCGTAAAACCCATTACTTTGATTGGTAGAAAGTCAATTTTTTGTTTCAGGTCAATAGCGTCCCAAACATAACTCGGAACTTCATCTTCATGCTCAATGACCAAATAAAGCCAGCTCTTGAATTCCTCAAAGCTAATCGCACCGGATACAAGGCACGAATACACAAAACCAATGTCGTCGCTATCTTCCTTTGTCAGCCGCCAGTTTGGCATTGCTATTGTCCTCCAGTCATAGCTTCGCCGCCAATATGTCCCGTTTCCTTATGGACAGTTTGATCCACCAGCTGCATCCGCCCGCTATCTTGGTGATGATGCCAAGTGTAATCAGGTATTTTCGCATTGCCTGATTGGATAGCTTGTAACTGGTCCGGTCTAAATTGGGATCTAAGCTGCGGGTTCGTCTCCAATGTAGTCCGCAAATCTCGTGTCGCCATTCGCATCTGCGCTTGATAGCTAGCATCGGCAAAATCCGTGCCGGTGAAACGTGTGTCATAGGCAGTATGATTGTCGAAAATTGGGAAACCTCGCTGATCAAACACAACGCCAGTTTCTGGATGACGTCGTCCTACCAAACGAGCATTGGGCGCATTATATGGCGGTACGGTAGTAGATGTTACGTTTCCGCTGTAGAAGTCTTCATAATTTTGCCGCCAAGCACGCGGATCATAAAACCCACCTGCTCCCCTATTCGCCGCAAAATCATCCGCAACTTCAACAAAATCATCCCCGATTTTTATGAACGTCTTACCGCCAAGGGACAAAACCTTGCCCGCACCTGCGCCGACCAGTTCCAAAGCCAGGCCTTCCCAGGTCGATGGCGCAACAAAGTTGACGATCCCAATAGTGCGCAGGTTCGCCTGAATTTCCGCTCGACGGGTCGAAAAACAAACGCCCTCTGCCGGGCAATCCTCGACCATCCCGGCAAAAAACGCGCTGGAGATACGCTGATACTCCCCCGGCGCGGGTTTTGCATTCACAGGCGCCAGCGCTAAAAGCACCGATGCGAGCAAAGCCAGAATGCACGCTAGGAATGGCCTAAGTCGGAGGGTCATGGGTTTTCATAGACCACGGGATGCGCGCTTGGGAAGGCGCATTTCGGTAAACGCTATGCCGTCAATCGAAGCGCACGCATGGTCAGCGGCAAGAGTTGGTTGGACGAGTAGCGATAAAGCTGGAGGCAATGAAGGTGGTGGGAGAGTTGGAGGGGGGACTGTTAATTAAACATCTCTGACATATCCCGCCATGCCAGTTGATCCGAAAAATCCCGTTTCTCAAAAAATGCCCTGAAGGCAGTTACAACTTCTTCAAGATCAAGAAGCTCGTCTGCTTCTACTGTCATACTGCCACCGCCAAAAGTCAATGTCTGCTGACCTGTTTGCGTTCCATATCTTTGCTCAGAATATGCCCTATAATGCTTACCGCCATTTCGATTTCGAAGCTCCATGACGCATGTGCTTTCCCCGCCAGCCACTTGGAGGTACGAGCCATCTTGAGCAGTTAAAATGGCAAAGGAATGCGGGCCTGTTTTTCGCAAGTTACGCAAAGCCTCTTCTATCTTGCCAAATTCATTGACGTGAGCAGGTTTTCGGTTTTCGATTTCGAGCAGCATTTTCATGGTAGATATATCGTTATATTTCCTACAACTCTCTCACCAGCAAGCTGACCGACACCATCAGCACCAAATTGGTTGATATACATATCATTGAAATCCTGCTGAGGCGTTTTAGTGGCGCGGCCACTTTTGTACTCAATGCCCCAAAGTTCGCCACTATCGGTGCGAACCACGGTGTCATAGCGACGATTTCCGACTGCACCACGTACTGTCAACTCTTCCCCCACAACATCAAAACCATTGTCTCGTAGGTACTGAGTATATTCCTGTGCAGATTTAGTACCAGGTGCTGGCAAACCACCTTGGCTGGCAAATTTCCCGTCCAATGTTCGAAAACTTCCATCCGGATACTGTCTGATAGGCACCCCCACGTTATTTATAGCAAAATCATCCGCAACTTCAACAAAATCATCCCCGATTTTTATGAACGTCTTACCGCCCAAGGACAACAACTTGCCCGCACCCGCGCCGACCAGTTCCAAAGCCAGGCCTTCCCAGGTCGATGGCGCAACAAAGTTGACGATCCCGATAGTGCGCAGGTCCGCCTGGATTTCCGCTCGACGGGTCGAAAAACAAACGCCCTCTGCCGGGCAATCCTCAAAGCTGGGAGGATCGTTCTCGTCATTGAGCAGAGCAAGCTCCGACAGAAGCTCCGCTTCAATTCTCAGGCGGTCGTCGCCCCAGAGCACCAAATCGCCCTCGATACCGTCCGCCACATCCTGCAGGAAATCCGGTCCACTATCCCACCTGCCTCCTGCAGCAGCGACCACAATCTCGTCCAGATTTCCGCCAACGCGATCCTTCAGAGCCGGATGATAAAAGAGTCCCAGACCAACATCAAATTGCGATCGACCAACGGCTTCATCCGCCCACGCAACATAAGCCTTTGCCTCATCTAAACGCTCTTGACAGCTTGCGCTGTTAGGATCCTCGCCGCATATAAAAAGCATCTCAGCAGTATTCTGTTCAGATTGCCCCTGAAGCGCTTCTATTCGCTCTTTAATTAGGTCGTACTCATCACAAGCAGCCCCCCCCACTTGGCGACGTGAACCGCAAGCGGACATAGCCTTTGAGAGTGCCAAAATTAGCTCTTCTGCCTCTTCGCGCTGCGCATGTATCAGATAATTATTCACAAAGGCCGACTGGCCGATGCCTGCGGCGGTGAGGGCGGTGTCGGCGTTGCCGCCGGAGGCCAATGCGCCTGCGAGGCCAGAGACCAGACGGGCCTCCCCGATCAGCCCCTCCGCTTCTGCCCCGCTCTCCTCGACCATCCCGGCGAACAGCGCGCTGGCCGCACCGGCGGCGGCGCCCGCCCCGCACTGACCATTGAGCAATTCGGCGCCAACGCACCCGATGGCGGCGTGCAGGGCAATATGCGGCACACTTCCTTCGTCAAACGCCCCGCCTGCGACCATATCCCCAACCGCGGCCTGTGCGTCGGCAATGCCAAGGTTCACGACGCTTTTGGTCAGCCCTTGGGTAAAGCTCTCGACAAAATCCGTGCCGTATATCGCGGTGCTGAGGCCCGACGACACCAGATTATGGCCAACGGCATTGCCGATGCTCTGCAAGGTCAGTTTTTGATTGCCAAAGGGCAGAAGGGCCTGATTGGGCAATCCGGCGAGTTCGCCCAGCCTGAAGTGTTCGTTGATGCCGGCGGTCAGAGCAGAAAACGCGATGTCTTTCAGAAGGTTCTCGACATCCAGATCGCCGGTAACCGCCGCTTCGATCACCCCGGAAACGGCGGATTGGGCCGCCGCCTGCAGGGCTACGTTGCCAATCCCGCCGGTTACGGTTGAAGCAATATACTGAACAATCAGCTGACCAACGACGCCCAGTTCGGTTTGCTGATCGTAAAACTGATGCTGGATCAGCTCCATGTCCTGCACGGTGGCGCCTTGGAGGCGTAGTGTATCATAAATGGCAAATTCGGCGCCGTCTTCAGCAGAGGGCACGCCAATCTCCACCACGCTCCCGGCAAACGCATAGGCCCCGCTGGCAGGTGCGCCATCTTCTGCCTCTGCACCGCCGGAAGAGGCGGACAGGTCTTGCAGGGCGGAATAAAGTGCCGGAACCGGCGGCGCGTTCGCTTCCGGCAGCACATACCGGGTCAGGGCAATGCCTTCGCTTTGCTCCTGTGCATCCTGCACCCCCAATAGCCCGGCAGAATGCGCCCCTGCGCTCGCCTGCAGCGTATTCAGCCCAATCGTGACCCTGGAATTCGGGTCCAGATCCAGGCTCGCGGCCTCAAGACTTGCAAAACTTGCATCCTGCGTCAGACGAACATCCATGATATCCGTTACCAGCAGACTATTGTTGTCATGCGTCTTGAGATCGGAGAAATCGGTATCCACCGACGCGATGAGTTCGGTATCCCCCCCTACCCGCGTTGCAATTTCCCCTTCAGCCGCGATTTGTGCACCTTCGATCCGAAGATTCCCCCCCGCGAGCACCTCAAGATCCCCGCCAAATGCCGCCTGAGCCTGTTGTCCTGTCAAAGAAAGCGCTTTCTCTTCACGGGAAAAATCGAGAAGCCCCCCAAGATATTTTGTCTCGGTGTAGGATATATGCGCCTCAATATCCGTCACCGATTGCATCGTGATATTGCCCCCCGCCAACAAGACGGACTGCCCTTCTCCGGCATCAATATGCGATGATGCATCCACGATGTCGCCCGCAGCCATGATATCAAGGCCCTGACCCGTATGAATGCGGGTGCCCTGATGCGTGACCTCCAACCGCTCCTCGCGCACCACTTTCGATGCAAACCAGTCGCCATGCTCAAGGTAGCTGTCGGAATGGGAAATGCTCTGCGCCGCACCCAGCAATACATTGCCGCCAAGTGCCTGAATTTCCATCTGCCCCGAAACCTGCACATCCGTCCCGGAGAAAGAAACATTGCCGCCGCCGATAACCTGCCCATCCGCCCCGATGGCACCGGACGTAATGCTGAGATCGCCATCGGAAACCACAATCGACCCCGGCACACTGATGCTTTCACGCGAAAGCAGACGGACATGCTCTGTTTCAACCTGGTGCTGGCTTTGCAGCACCAACGCAGCGAAGTCCACATTTCCGCCTGCGCCGATACGCATCCCGGTCCCGGCAAACAGATCAGCACCGACAACCCGGATATCTCCCAATGCCTGTAACTCAAGCTGACCCGAAGCTGCGATGGAAGCGTTTTGAGCGGCAATCTCCGTAAAACCGTTCTCGCCGGTAAAGCGGATCGCTTTTGTCTCACTGACAATGTTTTGTGCCGCGATATACACATCCTGCCCGGCAATCTGACCGGAAAGGTTAAGCACATCCCCCTCCAGTGAAACCAGATGCAGCCGTCCACCCGCGGTAATGGCGCCAAAATCATTGCGGATATCCCCTGACGCCTCAAGGATCAGCGCATCCCCTGCCGCGATAGTCCCGCCCTGATTGTTCAGGCTCCCCACACTAAGATCAATGTTCTGACCACTCAGAGAGGCAGCCGCAAAAGCACCCCCACGCCCGGTAGATGCGAGGTAAACCTGCGGGATCAAGACGGTTCTGCCGGACACCACACGCTCTTCCAGCCAGATAATGTCCGTTTTCAGCGCCGCGATCTGTTGCGGCGTCAAAGCAACCCCCGGACGCAAATGCAGCTTTTCCATAGCCTCTGCGGCATTGTCATACATCGCCCGCATCTGTTCACGCTCATCCAGACCACCCGTCAGCATACGCCGGCCGGTCAACGCCAAAATCTGATCGCGAATAAGGTATGTCTCGGCCAGCGCATCTCCAAAACGGGTTTGAAGGCGCTCCGGATCAAAACCAATGCTATCGAGAAAATAATCTGAGCCGATAAAGGCATCCTGATCAATAAATTCCACCCGCGTTTCAACCAGATAGGGGGCCTCTGGGTCAGGGTTTACGCCAAACAATGCCGAATTGGAGACCCCAGACAGGTCCATATCGGTAGCAATACCCGCCGGGTATTCTACCCCCCCAAATCCCGCGATTGGAGAACCGCTTACCCCCGAAGGCGCAAGAACCAACTCTGCCGTATTGTCAGGAAGGATGATGGCATGTGTAGACAGGTCATCGCTTATCCCCAGCGCCCCGATATGCGCTGCCGGGGCCGCCGACAAACCCGCAAATTCCAGCGCTGTCTCATGTACAAACCCCTGCACGGCCAACGGAGAGGCCGCTTGCGTAACGGGGGCAAGCCCGGGGGGCGCAGCCACACCCGGTGAAAGATTTGCGCTGTTAGGGGAAATAACCCCAAGGTTCAATTCATTGTGAATAACGCCGGAAATCGTGCCACCGGCCTCTATGGTCCCGAAGGCAGCTTCATGACGAACAAACCCGGTTTGCACCGCCGGTTCTGTGCTCAAAAGCGTATCAACACCGCCAAGCTTATAGGTATCATCATAAAACCAGTTCTCCCGCTGATAGAAACTGGTCACCCCGCTTTCCGCCCCCAAATTGTTCAGGCTACCGCCTTCAACAACAAACCGATCCTGTGCCGAAATCAGGCTATAGGCATTGGTGATATTGTCTGCGTTCAGAAAAACAGACCCCGCCGCAATCATCTTTGACGCCTGACCGGGCAGTTGCAGCGTGGTAATAATGTCGTACGTTATGTCCTTGTGGTAGTAGTCGCTGTCATCTCCCAGACAAAACAGTGTGCTACAATCGTCTCGCCCAACCGTTACCGACGTCCGGTTCGTCGGCTCCGAGCTTTCCAGAATCGCCTCTCCAGCCCGTTCATTAAGGATTTTTTGCGCCGATAAATAGATATTCCCCTGAAGGGTTTCGATAACGCCGCCATCACGGTTGATGATTTCAGCCGCGCGATGCGCCGTTAAATCGTTCAGGCATTCAGACGCGCTCGCCCCGCACAGCACCATGTTGCCCGCAGAAAGCAATGTGCCGCCGTCATTGCGCACCACGCCATCGGAATGCACCGAAAGCCAATCGCCGCCCGCATAGACAAGACCCGAATTTCTTACCTCAGAGAGCGCCGAAAGAACCAGATTACCCGCAGCCGACGCAATCGTGCCTTCGTTAAGCACCTCTCCCGCTTTGATGTGTAAATCGCCATTAGCAACCAACTGGTCCTGCGCCCCGACCGTCAGGGTCGCAAAATGCCCGCCATCCTGACCTTCCAGCACGATCCAGGCATTCGACCGCAGATCGCCTAAAACATCGGCAAAAACGTGCATGCTGTCAGACAACCCTAGCCGAATACCCGTGTCGGAGGACAAAACACCGTTTCGGTTGTCGAAATGCGTCAGATCCCCAATCTGCAAGGTTCCGCCAAATGCATCAAACCTGCCGGTATTCACCACATTAGGGGTTTGCACATACAATCCGCCCGCGGCGGCTACCTGACCGGCATTGCGCAACTCCTGCCCAACCTGAACAATGGCAGCATGCTCTGCATTTAGAACCCCTTCATTCGTCAGGTTTTCGGTCAAATCCAGCCGCAGCACACCCGCTTCCATGGATGCCCCGGACGTATTCAGCGCCGTCAAGGCCCGGATATGCAATGTGCCATCTGCGTCCAGCACGCCGCGATTGAGCATATGCGCCCCAATCGTGAGTTGAATGGCTTCTTTCGCGCGCCAAATGCCGTCATTCATAAACTGCCCGGAAACATCGACGATCTGCGAACCGTCCGTGGCCAATGTGCCCGTGGTTGCATTGTGAACCGACGCCGCCACCAGCTTCAGGTCCGTGCCGTGAATTTCACCCCGGTTCACCAAGTTCCCGGTTTCCAGGGAAATTTGCCCGCTCAAACTGCCCGCATTCTCAAACAAGGAAGCCGCCTTTACGGAAACCTCAGCCGACAGCAACGTGCCGGTTTGATGTATGGTTTGCGCGTGTAACTCAGCCGACAAACCAGCCTGCAAATCTGCCGCCTGCAATACGGAATCTGCCATGACCGCAAGACGATCAAACGCAAGAACCTGCCCGCGCAAAGCGGCATTTTCACCCGCAGATAACGCAATACTTCCACCAGCAGACACCAGACGCGCCGCTGCCCCAAGCTCCAGATCCTTCGCCGCCAGGACGCGCAGAAGCCCATTGGAGCGAAGGCTGCCCGTTATGCCGAGGTCACCCTGCGTCGTCTGAACGATACCCCCCTGAACGCCAGTGACCGTCGCGGAGATGGTCAGATCGGCCGCACGCAGGAGGCTTTGCTCATTGGCAATCACCGTGCCCCCCACTGCCAGCCTGCCGCGTGCCACGGCCTCAAAGTCAGCACTGGCCAGAAACACCCCATCCAGTGCCAGATCGGCACCGGTTACTGCGATACCCGCAGCCGCACTTTGAACGCTTCCGGCAACCGCAATATCCCCGTCAGAAACAAACCGGATTTGTCCATTGGAAAACACGAGTCCATTGTGAGAAAGCCCATCCGTGCCGGAGATAAGGCGCACCCCCAGATTGGCCTTCAGTTCGCCGGAAGACAGGATGCCTTGTGCTTGCGCTGTCAGCCGCTCCCCAGCGGTCAAATCGGCAGCAATACCCAGCCGGTCCGCTGCTTCCAGCGCAATCGACGCTCCTGCGGCCAACTCGCCGGTTACTTCCAAATCACCAGAACCCGCCCGCAGGAGAATACTCTGCTCGACTACAACATCACCCGATTGAACGATGCTGCCCGCCTGCACTATCAGACTGGCAGCACTGGCTCCCGTCGCGGCGAGCCCCATTCCGGAATTTATCACATGACCCGGTGCCGACAGATGGATGCCCCCCTGGGTCACCATCCCGCCAGCATTTGTCAGATCTGCACCACTTTGAAGAGAAATTGCCGCCGCCGCCCGCAAGTCCCCCGCATTGGTCAGATTTCGCGCGGCAATTTGCTGAATATGCCCTGCCGAATAGATGGCGCCAAAAGCATGCAGGTCCCCGCCGGACACCATGCTCACCGAACCATCCGCCCGAACCACACCGCGCTGCGTAATGTCACCAGAAGCCGTCGCCAGCGAAATATCCCCTCCGGCAGCCAAAGCCCCCAGAACACGCAGATCGGTCGCGGCCTCCAGGGTAACGGCGCCACCCGCCGTCAAATCCCCTTCCGAATAAAACGCTCCTGAATACGCCGTTACATCAAGGGTGCCCGATGCAATGAACGCGCCGGAATGGATCACCTCTGAACCAGAAAGACGCAGGTTGCGCGCGGTGGCGGCCTCGGCAATCGCCCCGGCCCCGCTGGTATTCAAAACGCCTTGTGCGGCAAGATGCAAATCCCCGGAAGTGGCAAAGTCGCTTGCAGCTTGCATATCGCCCTGCGCCACTGCCGCGATGCCCAGACCCGCAAGCATGCTGCCATCCAAATGCACATCCGAAGCCGACGTGACAGAGACCCGGCCCTCCGACTGCATCGCACCGTCATAGGTTACACCCCCCGCAAGCGATGTCAGGCGGACATCCCCCGCCGCCAGAACCTGCGCAGTTGACAGAATGCTATCCGCCGAAATGTCAATCGCGTCACCGCTACGAAGCGCCCCCTGCAGATGCGCCGCGCCCGCAGCGGCAATGCCAATGTCTTCCGTCGCAGCGACAATCCCATCCACGGCAAGCGCCCCCGCCCGGCTATCAAGGGAAACACGGTCTGAGAAAGAAACCAGATTGGCGCGCAAGGCAATGGACCCGGCGTCCAGCACAAGACGGTTTTGAGCGGCCACAAGCGTATCGGTGCCGGAAATCGCGCCCGTCGCGCGCATTGCCGATGCCCCCCCGGCCTGAAGGTTTGCGCCCGATAACAGCACATCCTGCGCCGTCAGATCCGTATCTCCCCCCGAAACCACACTGGCCCCGGCCCCAAGATCGAGCAGCCCACGCACCGCGATTTCTGCACCGCCGCCCGCCTCAAGCTGGGTATTGCCAAAGGCAACGGCCCCCGCAGAAATCGACGCATCCCCCGCCGAAATGATCCTGGAAGCGATGCCGGGCGCGCCGGATACCAACAGCGTGCCCACGTCCATTCGCAACTCGCCCGTCGCAAACACGTTCGTGCCGGACAGATTAGCCTCGCCGGTCAGATCAACGGTCAGCCCCCCAGCACCCGGCACTTCCCCGGCACCGGCATGGCCTGCATACAAAACCGCCCCGGCCTGCGCCTCAAGCTCACCGCCCCGCAGCGCCAGATCATTCTTTGCAGCCAAAACTACATTTTCACCCAGCCGCAGCGCATCCTGAGCAAAAAGGCGCAGATCAGACCCCGAAATAATCTGTGCCGATGGCTGCGCCCAGAAGGTTCCCCCCGCGCTCAAATCCGCCGTGGCTTCAGAAACAATAACCGCATCCGCCTCAACAATCAGATCTTTCTTCGCTTGCAGGGAAAGAGGCTCAAGCGTTTGAACCGTTTTTGTCACGACCACATTATCCGAATAGGATTGCACCGCCCCGCCGCCGGAAGACACAGCCGCCCCCATAACCAGCCGCCCATCGGCCGTAATGCGCATGCCGCCCGCTCCGGCGCTCATCTTTTGCGGCGCACGCACCCCCACCCCCGCTTCCGTGGAAACGATGGTGATCTTGTTGGCATACATCCCACCAAACACCGTGGAATCGATTGCCAGCTCCGGGGACGACGACCCGTCCGGCGCCTTTGCCGTTGCCTCGCCGGTCGCGAAAATAACATCATTACGCCCCGCAATCACACGCACCCTCTGTCCGTGCACCGAGCCGGCGAAAGTTACCTTCCGGGCGATCAGGTCAAACTGGCTGACCCCAGACGCATTGGCCCCCAACTCCCCAATCGCCAAAACGCCCCGCTCTACATCAAAACCGCGAAGCGCGCCTTCTGACATAACCAGAGCGCCCGTTGTCAAAACCGCATGGTCCGTATTGATAAAGCCGCAGCCATTACACGTGATGCCATAAGGGTTCGCAATCACGACATCCGCCCGCGCACCCCCAACCTCGACATAGCCATCCAGCTCGGAAATATCAGCGCCCGTAACCTCGTTGATAATCAGCGACGCAGCCCCATTTTTCAGATTGGCATTGCCGGGCACAAACCCAGCCAATCCGGTGAGGCCGTAATTGGTATCGATATTGTTTAGAACAACACCCCGGGTGTCCACGTCAAAGCGATCATATGTATTATGCGAAACACCCTGAGCGTTTGGCGCCTCAATCATCACCAAGGGCACACCATTCGGGGCATCGACAACCCGAGCACCGCCCAAAGGCGTGATCGACTGCGCCAGCACCGGCTGCACAACAACTGCGGCAGAGGCAAGCAAAGCGATGGCGCTGCGTAAAACACGGGCGGTATAGGATATAATTCCAGACATTAAAACGTTATCCCAAATGAAACCGACACAAGACTACCGGGCGCCTGTAAGTGATCCGAAACATGAAGCATGCGCTGATACGAAATATCAAAATCCGCAGGTCCGGCTTTTCCCTTCAGCCCCAGCGTTGCGCCTATGGCGGTGGCAGCTTTCGCATCAATGGCCGGTTGCGCCGCAATCGCACCAACATCCAAGGCCGCATAAACCCCGCTTCCGGCAAACGGTGTATCCTGAAGCATGGCCGGTTTGACGAACACTTCGCTGCGCAACAAAGCCCCGCTACTGCCCGACGCGAGTGCAATCTTGCTGCCCCGGATCGTAGAAGCTCCGCCCAGACTGAATTGCTGCCCCCCATATAACCGATCCACGCTATATTGCCCCGAAGCGGTTAACGAAAAATCCGTTTGCGCAAACGCATTTTCAAAGCTGCGCTGCCAGTCCGCACTGAAACCGATCCGGGTAAACTGTGCGTTCGGCGACCCGGCAGGCATACTGGTTGCCACCTCCGCCCCAAACAAGGTCAGCCCCCGTTCCACATAGGCACTGGCATTCAGATTGCCGCCAAAAAGCGTTCTTTGATGATCCACCGAGAAGCGCAAAATGGTCAGTTTCCGACTGGACCCTTCAATCAAAACGCCCTCAATGAAGTTCTTCACATCCCGATGCGTCAGCCTGGCGGAAACATGAGTTTTGGTATCCTGATCACGGTGCAGAAGCGCCTTCACGCCCAGCCCGATATCCCAGTTTCGCCCATTGGTCGAAATTGGAGCTACTGCGCCGGGAATGGTCTGCCAGTTGCGAGAGTAATTCGCTTCCAGATCATACGTCCAGCGCCCGTGAGGGATCTGAACCTTTAATCCGGCAGCAATATTGCTATCCCCGTCATACGTAAAAGAGAACGGACCGGGGGACAGATTCTTGCTGAACGAAACGGACCACACATCTGCATGCCCCAGGAAATTCGTCCAGTCCGCGGCAAGCGTGGTTATCCACTCCCCGGTTGCCTCCATGCCCCTGTTATTGCTGCTCAGGCGAAACTGGAACGGCTTCTGGCTCTGCGCCGATACCGCCAGAACAGATTGACCCGCGCGTGTACCGGGCATGAATTCCATCTGTGCCTGCCAACGCGGCATGGCCTGCAACTGGTCCAGCCCCTGTTCTATCTGGCGAATTTGCGCAGGCTTCCCCCGCTGCCCCGGAAACGCTGCCTGTTCCAGCCCATCGTTTCGCGCGCCGTTAATCAGAACCTCGCTGATTTCCCCCTCTACAACCGCAATCTGCAAATGTCGCGAGGTTAAATCCTGCTCCGGCAAATAAGCACGCGATAGGATAAATCCCTGATCAATGTAATAGGTTGTGATAATCTCCAGGATTTCGTCAAACTCGGCAAGTCCGAGGCACCGCCCCCGATAAGCAGCAACCTCCCGGCGCAACTCCGCTGAGGAAACGACCTCAACACCTTGCAGATCAATCTGGTCAATCGGTAAGCAAACGGGTTGGGAAAATGCCCCTTCGGAGGCGACGCAAGCACCCCCCAGAGCCAGAAGGAACGCCCAACGCATCCCGAAGACCTATTCTTCTGCCGGGCTTGCGGCCTGCGCGGCAATCCGTTCTTCGGTCCAGGCACGCGATTTTGCCTGCGCAGCATTCACATCCTGAACACTCATCTCCGCTTCAAGCTTGTCGCGCAATGCCAGCGCCTCTTCATGGCCGCGCACCGCCGCCAGATTGGCAAACGCATAAGCCGTCACCAAATCCGGCGCCTCCCCTTCCAGATGATGCAGCGCAACCTCATACATCCCCATCGCATTGCCCATTTCCGCCGTCTTCGCAAACAAGCTCTGCGCCTTTTGCAGGTCCACCGCGACAACATCGCCGACTTTATACATCTGAGCCAAAATATTGATCGCCGCAACATTGCCCTGATCTGCCGCCAGTGTCAGATATTCAACGGCTTTCGCGCCATCCACTTCAACGCCTTTGCCATCTTTCAGCATCAAAGCACAATTCAGCTGGCTGTTCGGTTCCCCCTGATCTGCCGCTTCGCAAAACAATCGCGCCGCCTCGGCATAATCACGCAACAGGGTCGTACCCTCCAGATACATCAGGCCAAGCCGGTTCATCGCCAACAAAGACCCGGCTTCCGCTCCGGCCGCATATAAATTTGCCGCTCTGGAAATATCCTTGTCCGTGCCGACACCAAACTCAAATAGCCGACCAAGATAGAAAGCCCCGTCGCCATCCCCTTCCTGATAACTCGCCTGAAAATCTGCTGCAGCCGCTTCAACATCCCCCGCATCAAGTGCAGCAAGACCCGACGAAATATCCGCAAAAGCAGCCGTGGCCGCAAAAGAAAAAACACCCAAAAATGTCACAAACCGCATGTCACCAAACCTATTCTGAAGGAACTGATTGTTTTTGCATATGAACACCATCGTTAACACACAAGCGGGAAGCCCACAACCATCACGTGTTCAACCAGCATATATCTGATGGCTAAGGCGATGTTGGTTCGGATTTACAGCTTTCTGCACTAAACGGGTAAATGAGTTGTGAACGAACATGCGAACTGAACGTCACCGGAGAAACGATCTGCACAGATAATACGCATCCAACGATGATCTAAATCGGGGTTGCATGAAACAATGATGGAGTTGATGAAACAGACGTCTCGGTTCAATCTCAGGCCGGGTGCGATTTATGCTGAAAACCCGAGCTTACGTTTCAAGTCCCGAAATATAGTCGAAATCTGTAGATTTCTACCATATTCTAGCAGGAATCCCCCAACAAAATGGACTATGCGTCGGACTGTATGAAGCTCACTTCATCCTTAATAATCAATTGGTTATTATTGCATCTGGACATTCCGATACGCGCCTCCAAATAAAATCAATGACTTATGAGTTTCTGCTGTCATGGGGCATCACCTCAGGTATCAGTCTCTTGTTCTTTGCATGTTCTGTTCGCAGGTCATTTGCGCTTGGCTGCGGCCTGACGCGCCCGCATAATTTGCCGCGCCTCGCCTGCATATTTGATGATCATGGCTTTAGATGTGTGGCCGCTATAGCTTGCGATTTCGTCATCATCACAACCTTCCCAAGCCAGCTCCATCACACCACGATAGCGTAAAGCGTGCTGATCATAAGCC
>PDWI01004061.1_pt1 | contig 20044 bp, 18 predicted proteins | sample 1430891 | NCBI WGS metagenome assembly PDWI01 (sample SAMN01162508, study PRJNA174530) | Oral metagenome, whole genome shotgun sequencing project. | biome: Marine environment; feature: Marine mammal; material: Swab sample of the gingival sulcus; isolation source: swab sample of gingival sulcus...
CCAATCTTCCCAATTGAATTGATTTTTTAGTAGTTGTATATGTTGTGTAATAATATGTGCTAGTATGCAGCTATATGTTGTATTTCTGCTCCAAACAATGCGATTGAAGTAGTGATACCATTGATAATGGTATTGGGTAATTGTAGCGATATTTGGGTTGTAGATAATCATTTACAATGTTTTCTATCTGCTTTTGATGATTCGAAGATAGTGAATTGTTTTATATTGTTAAAATATAATATTAGATAATGTGACAATTAGATAATGTGGCAATTAGACAATGTGATAATTAGTTAATGTGTCAATTATTACTAATTGTTAATTATTAATTACTAATTGCTAAATGTTAATTGCTAATTGAAATGAAACAATTTGGAACAAAAGTTTTGTTAATTAATTGATAAAATAATTACCTTTCGGCATTATTAAACTTTTAAAAAAAGTAAACTATGAGTAAATATTTTGATAAGGTAAAAGAATACCTTTTAAACTTAGAATTCAATATCATTCATGAAGATATTGAAGAAGAATTGTTTGTGGTAGAAAATCCACAAGGAGCAATATCTAATTTGGTAATTGATTGCGAAGCCCCAATTCTAATTATTGAAGGCATTTTGTGTGAATTAGCAAAAGACGATAAAGAGGTGTATAAAGAGCTATTGCAAAAGAACAGAGAAATTGTTCACGGAGCTTTGGTTTTAGATGAAACAGGAAAACAACTGATATTTAGAGATACTTTGCAAATAGAAAATTTAGACGAAAATGAGTTAGAAGGAACACTAAACTCATTAGAATTGCTATTGAGCGAATATACCGATAAGATAATTGAAATTTCAAAATAATATAAATTCGAAACAGATGGGAATTTTTAATAGATTATTCACCGTAGGAAAAGCGGAAGCGAATGCAGCCATTGATAAATTGGAAGATCCAATAAAAATGACTGAACAAGGTATTAGAGACCTAAAAAAAGACTTAGATAAAAGTCTGCAAGCATTGGCTGAAGTAAAAGCTTTAGCTATTCGTAGCAAAAGAGAATTAAACGAGCAAAAATCGAAAGCTCAAAATTATGAGCAAAAAGCAATATTATTATTACAAAAAGCCGAGCGTGGCGAATTAGATGCTGCCGAAGCCGAGCGTTTAGCAACCGAGGCATTGGCTCGCAAAGAAGAAGCTACTGCTGATGCAGCAAGAGCACAAGAAGAAGTATCACGCTTTGATACCAATATTGCACAATTAGATGCTAATGTAAAGAAACTAAAATCAACCATTAGCCGCTACGAAAACGAATTGCGTACACTAAAAGCACGCTCAAGAGTTAGTAGTGCCACACAAAAAATCAACAAACAATTATCAGGAATTGATAGCTCGGGAACAGTATCGATGCTAGAAAAAATGAAAGATAAGGTGGCACAACAAGAAGCAATGGCAGAGGCTTATGGCGATATGGCAATTGCAAATCAAAGTTTAGATGATGAAATTGATGCCCAATTAAGCGACACCAATGTAAAAGCATCGAATGCTTTAGAAGAACTAAAAGCTAAGATGAAGAAATAACAATTACAGAAAAGGGAAAATTTGATTTTTCCTTTTCTTCATCTATTTACACCAGTTTTAATCTGAAGTTAGCCAAAAGAAATAGGATAAATTGGGATTATAAACTGATAATACTATTAAACGTATGGGATTATTCGAGATTTTTAAAAAGAAAGAAGAATACGATGTAACCAACATTACAGTAAGAGATTTGAATGTGGGTTTTGTATTCGAGTATGATTTGGAAACATGGGAAGTAAAAGCCTGTTATGAATATGATTGGGGCGATAATTATTTTACCCAAGAATACAAAATAAGCAATGGAGCGAAAACTCTTTATTTATCAGTTGAAGAAGACGATGAAATAGAACTTTCTATCTCCTCAAAAATAAAGGTTCGTCAATTGGGTGCCGAAGTGCAAGAACAATTAATGGATACTCAAAAAGCTCCAAGTTCATTGGAATATGAAGGCAAAAAATATTTCCTTGACGAAGAGTCAGCCGGATTTTTTAATGATGTGGCTGCAGGTGATGAATGGGAAGAGTTTATATCTTGGACTTATGAAGATGAAGCTGGCGATTATGTTGTAACCATTGAACAGTGGGACGAACGAGAATTTGAAGCTTCAGTAGGAAAATATATCGAGGAATACGAAATCTCGAATATCCTTCCTAAAAAATAAACAGATTAATAAGAGTAAATTTTAACAGATAAAAAATAAGCAAATGAGAAGCTCACACGTAAAAATATTAGTAGCAGTTCTTGTGGTTGTAGTGCTTTTTAGGCTTTGCAGCTGTGAAGATACTAGTACATGGGAAAAATCGCCCGTTGACGAACTATTAAAAAAATATACCGATGATAAGAACCTTTCTATCATTCTATATGATATGGACTCTGATGGATCGTCGGATTACAAACACCGCTATAAGGTTTTAATTGAAAAACCTGATACCGTACTACAAACAATAACCAAATGGTATCCTGTTACCGATTATTTCTTTAAGCAACATCTTAACGATATGGGAATGGAAATAGCCACTAAAAAAGATGGCAAAGTAACCAAACAAGCGGTGCCTGCAGGATACAATAACTATGTAGGAAATCCAAAATATGGACACTGGGAAACTCGTAGCAATGGTGAATCATTTTGGAGTTTCTATGGTAAATATGCCTTCTTGTCTTCTATGTTTAATACCATGAGCTATCGACAGTCTTATTGGAACGATTATTATCATGGAGGTTACTACGGATCTTCAAGAAGTTACTACGGGCCTTCAGGTCGCACTGTGTTTGGCACAAGAAGCTATACTAGCTCTTCAACAGGACGCTCAACCACATGGGGAAGCAAACCAAGTAGCTTTAAACAAAAAGTTAGAAGTAGAGTAACCCGTTCTGTTTCTAAAACACAACGTAGTTCTTCACGATATCGTTCATCAAGTTCTACACGTTCTCGTAGCGGAGGATATGGTAAATAAATCAAGGTGTTCAATTAAAAATATTATAATATGGAATCATTATCAGAAATGTTGGTAATCTTTACCGATGCTGTTGCCTATCTTGTATTGGCATTTGTTATTTTCTTTATCGGAAAGATGGTATATCAGTTATTACACCCCTCGTTTAGCATTAAAGAAGAATTAGTAAAGAAAGATAATTTTGCTTTTGCATTATCAAATGTGGGTTATTATGTTGGATTGTTGCTTGCAATTGGCGGTGCTATTGTTGGTCCTTCAAAAGGGCTTGTAAATGATATGATAGAAATAGGTGTTTATGGAGCATTGGCTATTGTGTTATTAAACTGCTCGGTATTTATAGCAGATAAATTAATATTGAGTCGTTTCTCGGTACGTAAAGAAATTATCGAGGATCAAAATGCTGGAACAGGAGTGGTAGAAGGAGCTGTGTCTGTGGCATCAGGATTAATTATTTTTGGAGCAGTAACTGGCGAGAGCACCACTTTAACATTCGGACTGTTAACGGCTGTTGTATTTTGGTTGGTCGGACAAATTGCTTTGATTTTAATCACCTATGTTTATAATGCAATAACTCCTTATAGTATTCACGAGCATATCGAAAAAGATAACGTGGCAGTAGGAGTTGGTTTTGCAGGAGCAATTGTTGCTATTGGTAATTTAATTTGCTTTGGTATTTCAGGTAGCTTTGATGGCTGGGTAGATACATTTGCCGATGCAGGACTAGAAGTGTTGGTAGGTATTATTTTACTTCCTGTTATGCGATTTGTAACCGATAAAATATTACTTCCGGGAGAGAATCTTACCGATGAAATCGTAAATCAAGAAAAACCCAATGTGGGAGCTGCTATTATTGAAGCATTCGGATATATTGGTGGTTCGGTATTAATAACTTGGTGTTTGTAAAATTTGGTTAGCGGTATATGTTAAAAAATCAATCTTCTATTCTTAAAGCTGCCATATTTGCCACTGGTTTTTCAGGGGTTGTGGCAGAATATATTCTATCAACATTAGCGACTTACTTTTTAGGCGATTCTATCTTTCAGTGGATAATGATTGTTTCGCTAATGTTGTTTTCTATGGGACTGGGAAGTCGATTCAGTAAGCGTTACGACACCAATTTATTAAAATTGTTTCTTGCTGTTGAGTTTACTCTTTCGGTGTTGGTGTCATTTGCTCCGTTGTTGGTTTATACCGCATCGGCATACACTCAAGCCCTAGGTGTATTGATCTACTCCTTAGCCATAGGTATCGGATTATTAATAGGTATGGAAATACCCCTTGTAATTCGTATTAATGATGATTACGAACAATTACGATTTAACATTTCCAATATATTAGAAAACGATTATTATGGTAGCCTGTTGGGAGGTGTGTTTTTCGCCTTTATCGGGCTACCTATATTTGGTTTAATCTACACCCCATTTATATTGGGATTTGTTAATTTTTCTGTTTCGATATTGGTGTTGATATTTCTATGGAAGTTATTACAAACCAAAGAACGATATGGTTTGATAACCGCAGGAAGTATCATTTTTATTTTGCTGATAGTTGGCATATTTATCACCAATCCTATTATCAAATATGGCGAGCAGCAGAAATATGCAGATAAGGTGATTTTTGCAAAACAGACCAAATATCAACGTATTGTAATCACCCAATGGAAGAATGATTATTGGCTTTATTTAAACGGGAACGAGCAGCTTTGTAGCAAAGATGAGGTGATGTATCACGAACCATTGGTACATCCAGCCATGAGTTTACATCCAAATGCAACCAATGTGTTGGTGCTTGGGGGAGGAGATGGCTGTGCTGTTCGAGAAATATTAAAATACAAATCGGTTAAAAAGATAACGCTTGTTGATTTAGATCCAGAGATGACCAAACTAGGACAACAACATCCTATTTTGGTAAATATGAATAAAAACGCTCTAAACAATAACAAAGTAAGTCTAATCAATGCCGATGGATACAAATATCTCGAAAGTAATAACAATTATTACGATGTGATTATTGTTGATTTGCCCGATCCCAAAAGTGTAGAGCTAGGAAGGTTATATTCTTATGAGTTTTATAAACTGTGTAGCCGACATCTTCGTCCTAATGGAGTGTTGATTACCCAATCGGGAAGTCCTTATTTTGCAACCAGAGCTTTTTTATGTATCAACAAAACAATGCAAAAAGCAGGTTTTTCAACAGTGCCTTTACACAATCAAGTACTTACTCTTGGTGAATGGGGATGGGTGTTGGGCGTGAAAAAGCCAACGATACAAGATTTAAAAAAGCAGTTGCAAAACATCAAAATAAAAGTTCCTACCAAATGGATCAACTCTGAAGCAATGATGCTAATCACATCTTTTGGTAAAGACTTTTATCCTTGGCAAAAAGATACTATTGAAGTAAATAAAATACACAATCCTGTTTTATATCAATATTATTTGAAAGGGAATTGGGATTTGTATTAACTCAAATTATGTCCTGAAAAAATGAAACCTAAAATATTAGAACCACAAATACACAATTTAAAGTTTTGGATAGCTGAAAGCGATCCTAAGCGGTTGCGTACAATGTTTCAGTCTTATTTAAAACAGGTGGATTTTACCATATTAAATTGTGTTGAACATCATTTCCCCGTGCAGGGATATACGGTATTTTGGCTACTTGCTGAGTCGCATTTGGCAATACATACTTTTCCTGATAAGAATAGAACCTATGTTGAGTTAAGTAGTTGCAATGGTAACAAATCGAAGTTATTTAAACAGCTACTGTTAGAGTCCCAATTGCCCATTGATTGGGATATTGTTGAAGAGAAATTATTTGAATAAAGAATAATAGCTATATCAACTTAAATTGCATCAAAATTTTGATAAGATGCAAATAGACTAGATCGAATAAATATCCATGTTATTATGAAGAAAAGATATCTGTTTTTAATAGGAGTATGTGTTTATGTGCTTGCCATTTGGGGGATAAAAGTAATAGAAAGCTGTTCTCCTAATGGTAATATTAAAACAATTGACGATGCGTTTTGGTATGCCATTGTAACCCTAACAACAGTGGGATATGGCGATTATTATCCAGTGACAGGACTAGGGCGTATCATTGGATTGTTAGTAATTATTGGTAGTTTAGGTATTTTAGGCTTTTTGCTTGGAGAAATAACGGTAAGAATTAATAAGTATATGGAAAAGAAAAAAAACGGACATTTAGGGACTCGCTTTGAAAATCATTATGTGATAATTGGGTGGAATCCTTTTGCTAAAAATGTGGCAACACAAATCGTCAATGCAGGACATAAAGTGGCGGTGGTAACCGACCAGAAAAGCGATATTGATACAATTTACGATAATTTCGATAGAAATAGCATTTTTGTTTTATACACTGAGTATTCTAACTACGAAGCTTTTGAAAAAGTAAATGTAGATAAAGCAAGGCGTTTATTTATTAATTTTAGAGAAGATACCGATACTCTTGTATTTGTAATTAATTTACGAAAGCAATTTCCTAATGTAAATGTGGTAGTAACTTGCAGTAATCCTATTTTAAAAGAAACTTTTAGAAATGCGGGTATTACTTATGTGGTTTCAAAGAATGAAGTAGCTGCACAAATTGTTGCTTCTTATTTATTTGAACCACATGTTGCTGTTTATGCTGAAGATTTAATTGTTACCAGTATTGATGATGACGATGCAGATATTCAACAATATCGAATTACCGAAGATTGTGAATTGCTGAATACCGAGTATATGAATGCTTTTATCCAGATGAAGAAAGATTTTAATGCAATTCTGATAGGAATTGTAAAAGGAAACGAAATCTTAAAAAATCCAGAAGGGGGCGTTGTTATTGAAGAAGGTGATTATTTGATTATCATATCAAAAGGAAGACGCAAACAAGAGATAGAGGCATTTTTCGGATTATGTGAAGGAGAATAGAGGTTACAAATGGTATAAAACAATTAACGCTACTTTTTGATAAAGTAGCGTTAATTGTTTATAGGGTATTTAGTTCCCAAAGGTATGCTTAATAAGAACGATTAATCAGCTTATTAACCAATGTATGTAAACCTTCTTTGTTTTCATCAGGAACCTTAATTTGATTAAGGTAGTTTAAACTACTATTGAAATAAGTATTGATTTGCTCGGTTACAAATTCCTTGACACCTAATTGTTCATATATCGCAGTTACTGCTTTTACTTTTTTATCATGATCAAAATCGGTTTTATTTAACCAATCTTGCAATTCATTTAAAGTATCTCCTTCTGCTAGTTCAAGAGCTTTAATTAGCAGCATTGTCTTTTTGTTAGAGATAATATCGCCACCTATTTTCTTGCCAAACACCGTTTCGTCTCCAAACACATCTAGCAAATCGTCTTGTAGCTGAAAAGCCATACCCAAACTTTCGCCAAACTGATAAAGTAAATCGGCTTCTTCTTCAGGAGCATCTCCCATTATAGCTCCCATTTTAAGACTTCCAGCCAGTAATACTGCAGTTTTCAAACGAATCATCTCTAAATATTCATTTACGGTTACATCGTTTCGGGTTTCAAACTCCATATCGTATTGTTGTCCTTCACAAACTTCTAAAGCAGTTTGGTTAAACACGTGTAAAACATTGCGTAAATATTTATCCTCGCAGCTAACAATATATTGATATGCCTTGATACTCATGGCATCGCCAGAAAGAATAGCCACATTGCCATTCCATTTTTCGTGGACAGTTGGTTTTGCTCTTCGAATAGGAGCATTATCCATTACGTCATCGTGCAAAAGCGTAAAATTGTGAAATACTTCAATCCCTATTGCTGGGAGCGTTATTTTAGACAAGTCAGATTTAAACATATTAGCACTCATCAATACTAAAATGGGGCGTAAGCGTTTTCCTCCTAAACCTAAAATATATTCCATTGGGGTAAATAAGCCCTGTGGTGAAGTAGAAAAATCGAGTTGTGCAATTTCTTGTTGCACCATCTCTTGAAGCTCTTTAAAGCTATACATATAAATGTTTTTTTTAATTAAACTTTTGTTTTCTCAACCGCATAAAGATAGATAATACCATTTATAACCCAAATTTACCCATTTAAAAAGTTCTATTTTCTTTTGGATAAATTCAGATTATAAATGGTATCAAAAATTGCATGAAGAATGGAGCTTTGAAATAGAAATATCAGCAGCCATATCATACAGAACAAGGTATGAGTTTCTTTTATGGACGTAAGAGTTTTACCAACTTTAATCCTAGGTCTAGAAAAATAATCTGTGCATTTCCATTACGCTCGATATCCGTATATGCTCTTGTTAATTCGTCGGAAATAGCCCACACATTTTCTTCATTTATAAAGGGTGAAAATCGAGTGGAGAATTGTAATTCATCGCCACTCATATAACTCATTTCAGGTTGATTTAGGTTTAGGATAAAATTTTCACGAATCATCTTTATGGCATAGTTTAAAAAGCCTTTCTGACGTTCACGTCCCATTTTTCTACTGCCCATATCTTCAGCCCAAGCCATGATATCTAATACTTTTCGGGCATAACAATGACGCATAATTTCTACAAATTTATCGAAGTTTACTTTGTCTTCAGCTCTGTTTTTAATTAACATACAAGCCTTTTTGTAACTACCTTCTGCCTGATGCACAATAGGTGTCAGTTCTTCTTCGCCTAATTGATATTCCTCTTTTAAAGCATGATATAATGTGGTTTTATCAATGGTTGGAATCTTGATCATCTGTGTCCTCGATAATATTGTTTTTAACAATTTATCGGGTTCTTCTGCCACCATCATAAAGAGAGTTTTGTGTGGTGGTTCTTCAATCATTTTAAGCAGTTTGTTGGCACACGAAACGTTCATTTTTTCAGGCAACCATATAATCATTATCTTATATTCCGACTCGTAACTCTTTAGACTTAGCTTTTTTATAATTTCATTACTTTCTTCGGTGTAAATCATTCCTTGTGAATTTTCCACTCCAAGGGTGTTATACCAATCGTCAATATCAAAATAGATATCAGAGTTTACTTGTGTTCGCCATTCGTTAATAAAGTTATCGCTAACAGGGTGAGAAAATCCCTTGTTTTTTACCACTGGAAAAACAAAATGCAAATCGGGATGTGCTAATTTTTGATATTTGATACATGAAGCACATACGCCACACGAGTCGTCTTCCTTTTTGTTGCTACATGAAATATATTGAGCAAAAGCAATTGCCATAGGTAATTTACCTACTCCTTTTTTTCCCACAAATAGGTTGGCATGACTGAGTCTATTGTTACGAACAGCTTGTATTAATTGCTGCTTTTCGTTTTGGTGTCCGATGATATTTTTAAACTGCATTTCTTCTTTTTTTATGAGTAGCCAAAGGTAAAAAAAATCGGCAATTTGAATGCTGCCCTTTCTTTTAGGTAGTTGCAGGTTACAAGTTGGTATAAGCTGTTTTTTAGCCGATTTTTATAAAAAAAAGGGTTTATCTTCTTGAAAATACCAGTTTTTGAGAACAAATCGCAATTTGTTTTTGTATATAGCAACATCTAAATTAGCTGATAATGAGAAGTTAGTATTGTTGTAAGGTTACAAAAGTGCTTCCGACTCAATTGGAAGCCCATTGCGTATGCACAACAGTACTTCCAACTCAATTGGAAGCACTTTTGTGCAAAAACAGGTGTTTTTTACGATTTTTTGAGTGGGGAAAATGCCAAAAACAATAAGGCTTTTAATTTACGGGCTTACCATTTGTAACCTTTATTTCCCAAATAAAAAGCCCTTTGTTCCTCTTTGCTCCAGAATAAAAACGCTCTGTAGTTAATGTTATATCTCGTTTTTATTTTTCGCATAAAGAAAAATAAATCTTATTTCTGTTGGGGCATTTCAGATTACAACTGGTACTAATAAGAAAAGACCATCTTTTCAGAAAAAAGACAGTCTCTTCATGATATTAGGATCTTAAATCTTTAAATTAATTTATTCGTTGCTGTATCAGGGAATACCAAGCATGGTTTCCATTGTTTTGCTTCTTCAAAATCCATTGAAGCATAAGAAATAATAATAACCACATCGCCTACAGCACATTTACGAGCAGCGGGTCCATTCAAGCAAATGGTGCCTGAATTTCTTTCGCCTTTAATAACGTAGGTTTCTATTCTTTCGCCATTATTCACGTTTACAATCTGTACTTTTTCATTCTCTATAAGGTTAGCAGCATCCATCAATTCTTCATCAATGGTAACACTACCCACATACTGTAAATCGGCATTGGTTACCGTTACTTTATGAATTTTTGATTTACAAACTTGAATATTCATTTCTATTTATTAAAAGTTATATTGTCGATTAATCTTACGTCCCCAACCTGTACTGTGATGCAACCTACTTTTACATTGTCTTCATCCCACGATTCAATTGTATTCAGATAGATATCATCTACGATTTCGAAGTACTCAACTTCTAAGTATGGATTTTTATTAATCTCATCAACAACCCATTTTTTCAGCTCCTCTACAGAAAAGGACGGCACAAAAGTACAAGATTTTAACAAAGTTTGAGATATTAGGGGAACATTTTTTCTTTGTTCATCAGAAAGCAGTCTGTTTCGAGAACTCATTGCTAATCCGTCTTTTTCTCTGATGATAGGACATGGTACAATGTTTACATCTAGGCGTAAATCACGAACCATTTGCTTTACAATGGCTATCTGTTGAAAATCTTTTTGACCGAAATAGGCATTGTCAGGCAGAACAATATCAAAAAGTTTACTCACCACTTGAGCTACTCCGTTAAAATGCCCAGGGCGATTTTTCCCTTCCATAATTGTATCTAATTTTCCGAAACTAAATTTACGGTTGTCTTTTTCGGGATACATTTCGTCAACAGTGGGAATAAAAACAAAATCAGGATGTAAAGTTGCTAATTGCTCCAAATCTTGCTCTTCACAACGAGGATAGGTCTTTAAATCGTTTGGATTGTTAAATTGTGTGGGATTCACAAATATACTCACCACTGTAATATCATTGTGTTTTACCGATTGTTCTACCAATGACAGATGTCCTTGATGTAAAGCACCCATTGTGGGAACAAAGCCTATTGTTTGATTGGCTTTTTTTAATTCACCAATTGTCTCTTTTACATCGGTGATATGTCTTAATATTTTCATTTTTGTTGATTCTGATTTTAAGATAAGGGAAATTGTTCTTCCCTTTCAATTGAGGGTGCAAATAAAATAAATATTTAGGTATTATGTTTCTAAATTAGAATAAAAAAGAGTAAGTGAATAATCGTAAATATATATTTAACAACAATATATAAAAAGGTTTCGCTTTATTCTTAAATATTTTTACTACATTTGCGGCACATTTAGAAATAAAATCAATTTTATGGAAAAGACAAAAGTTCTGTTTGTTTCACAAGAGATCACCCCTTATCTTCCCGAGAATGAGATGTCCTTTATAGGCAGAAATTTACCACAAGGTATTCAAGAAAAAGGAAAAGAAATTCGCACTTTCATGCCACGATATGGTTGTATTAATGAGCGTAGAAATCAATTACATGAAGTAATTCGCTTGTCTGGTATGAACTTAATTATTAACGATACTGATCATCCTTTAATTATAAAGGTTGCTTCGATACAAGCTGCACGTATGCAGGTTTATTTTATCGACAACGAAGATTATTTTCAACGCAAGAAAATATTACTTGATGACAATGGCGAAGCCTTTGAAGATAATGACGAACGTGCAATATTCTTTGCTCGTGGAGTATTGGAGACTGTGAAGAAATTAAGATGGGCTCCAGATGTTGTACATTGTCAGGGGTGGTTTGCTGGATTGGTACCTTTATACATAAAAAAAGCTTTTAATGAAGATCCCCTCTTTACTGAAACAAAAGTAATCTTCTCTGTTTATGATGATGAATTTTCTACTCCATTAAATGCTGATTTTAAAGACAAGGTGATTGTTGATGGAATTAGTTCTAAGGATGTAGCTAAGTTAGAAAATGCAGACTATATTGCATTAAATAAATTTGCAATAGATTACTCTGATGCGATTGTATTTGGTAGTGAAAAAATCAACGATGAAATTCGCGCTTACGCTGAGGCATCAAAGAAACCATTACTAGGATATCAAAATAGAGAAGAATATGTTGATGCATATTCTGATTTTTATGATAGTCTATTAGAAGATTAAGATACATATTTAAAGGTTAGTAAAAGTAAGTGAGGGTGTTTCTATAAGAGACACTCTCTTTTTGTTTGTACTGTTGGAGTAAGGACAAAAAAAATGTACAACTTGATATGAGGTTGTACATTTTTTTGTCGTATTTATACTAGTTGTAATCTGAATTTATCAATGATATAAACCTGTATATAAATATCGTTTAATATTTCGTTTAGGTGTTTTCTTAAATTCTTCAGGGAATAGAATTATTTTAGAAATTTGCATATATGCTGCTAATTCAGTGTTTAGTTCTTTTCTGTCTTGCTCTAAAACTTCTTCTATTTCGGCACGATTTAAGCCTCTAGCATCGCAGCTTTCATAATCGGGATATACCAATGCGATTAATTTGTTGTTTTTAGAGTCGGTAACTACCGATTCTTGTATCAACGGCATATTATTTAATCGAGCTTCTAACTCTTCAGGATAGATATTTTGACCCGATGGACCAAGTAGCATATTTTTGCTACGTCCTTTAATATAAATCACATTATCCTTGTCGATAACTCCCAAGTCGCCAGTTCTAAGCCAACCGTCTTTTTCTAGCACCTCTTTGGTTGCTTCTGGATTTTTGTAATAGCCTTGCATTACATTATCGCCTTTCACCATAATTTCGCCTACCTCATTATAAGGATCTGCTGAATCTATGCGTACTTGCATGCGATCTACGATGGCTCCACAAGAATGAGGTTTGAATTTTGCTGTAGCACTATAACTGATTAATGGTCCACATTCGGTCATTCCATAACCAACGGTAAAAGGAAACTCTATTTTCTTTAAAAAGTCTTCTACTTCTTGACTTAAAGCAGCCCCCCCAACAATAACTTCGATGAAATTGCCACCAAACGTTTCAATTAATGATTCTCTTATCTTCTTATATACCTTCTTTTCCAAAATTGGAATTTTCAGCATAAACTTCACGCTTTTGGTATTTAGTGCAGGTAGAATCTTTTTCTTATATATTTTCTCTAGAATTAAAGGAACCAAACAAATTAGACGTGGTTTTTCTTGTTGAAATGCTTGGGTGATAATTTGTGGAGTTGGTACTCGTGAAAGAAATACCACATGACAGCCACAGTTAAACTCACAAAGGAATTCAAACATACATCCAAAAACATGAGCCAATGGTAAAAATGATACCACCTTATCTCCCGGTTTTAAATCGATATGATCAAAGGCTATTTGCACATTTGAGAAGAGACATCTGTAATCAAGCATTACCCCTTTTGAAAATCCTGAAGTACCCGATGTGTAAGAAAGCACGGCAATATCGGTTTCTTTACTGTTGGTAAAATTTAAGTTCTTAGGAGTTGCTGGATGTTTTGCAATCTCTAATTTGGACGCTTTTATGCTTTTTAAGCAACGAGAACAAGAAGAACATAGTGGCTCAAAATTGTTTAATGAAATAATGCCTTTTAGTTTAGGCATTTTAGTGTCATCAATTTTATTGTAGATATTATCAGTAACAAATAGTATTGAAGCCTCTGAATGATTTACAATATGATGAATATCACTAGAATTAAAATCGGGAAGAATAGGGACAATGATGGCACCATAGGTAATTGTTCCTAAATAGGTAACTGCCCAATTGTTCATATTTCTTCCAATTAAAGCCACTTTATCGCCCTTACCTATTTTCATCTTTTCAAAAAGAAGGTGTAGCCATTTTATTTTTTGTGCTACTTCATTATAGGTTAAGGTATCTTGATTATAATTCGTAAAAGCTGGACTATCCCAGTTTTTGGTAATTGTAGTCTCTAAAGAGTGTATTAATTTATTCTGAATCATATAGATGTCAAATTGATTAAGACGGCAAAGGTATAAATTGTTACTAAAAAGTAATATTATCGTTCTTTGAATACGGTTATATATTGTGTAAACAACTACGAATCAACGATAAGTAAAATAAGGAAAAAAGTATCTAATTAAAGCATGGGGCAATACTATTTTGTTGATATCTGTATAGAAACTATTAGCAGTTAAATGATAAAGCAATAGTGTGAGTGAAATCTATAGGCATATCTTTGAAGCGTAAAGATGATTTGGAAATAGCATGGTAAAAAGGGAAGCTATCACGTTATATCAGTTGTAATCTCTCAAATCTGATTGATATTGGTATTGTATGCTTTTTTTTTACTTTTGTGGCTTGTAGATAATCTACTAGCAGTATAAATATTAAAATTGATATTCAATGGAACATAAAAGAATTAAAATTAAAGACTTACTCAGCTCAAATGAGGTGGGAGCAACAGTAAATGTAAAAGGTTGGGTACGAACAAAACGTGGAAATAAGCAAATTAACTTTGTGGCGTTAAACGATGGTTCTACCATTAATAACTTACAGATTGTTGTTGATGTTCCTAATTTTACTGAGGAGGTTTTAAAGAAAATCACTACAGGTGCAGCAGTGTCGGTTACTGGTGAGGTAATGGCATCGCAGGGTAGTGGACAGGCAGTGGAAATAGCCGCTCAACAAATCGAAGTGTTGGGAGTTGCCGATGCTGATAAATATCCTTTACAACCTAAAAAACATTCACTAGAATTTTTGCGTGAAAAAGCACACTTGCGTTTCCGCACAAGCACATTTGGAGCTGTGTTTCGTATTCGTCATGCTATGGCATATGCTGTTCATGAGTTTTTTAACAAAAAGGGGTTTTACTATATGCACACTCCTTTAATCACAGGTTCTGATGCAGAAGGTGCTGGCGAAATGTTTCGTGTTACCACTTTAGATGCTAAAAATCCACCATTAAATGATGATGGTTCTATTAATTATAAGGAAGATTTCTTCGGAAAAGAGACCAACCTAACCGTATCAGGACAGTTAGAAGGAGAATTGGGTGCTATGGCGTTGGGCGAGATTTATACTTTTGGCCCTACATTTAGAGCAGAAAACTCCAATACAACTCGTCACCTTGCCGAGTTCTGGATGATTGAACCTGAAATGGCATTCTATGATATTACTGATAACATGGATTTGGCTGAAGAGTTTTTAAAATACTTAATTAAATATGCTCTTGATAACTGTATGGACGACTTGAAATTTTTGAGTAAGCGTTTGCAGGAAGAAGAGAAAAATAAAAAGGCCGATGAACGTCAAATGGAGCTTATCGAGAAGTTACGCTTTGTGTTAGACAATGACTTTGTGCGTTTAACTTATACCGAAGCAATTGATATTCTTCGTAATTCTAAGCCTAATAAAAAGAAGAAATTTCAGTATGTTATTGAGGAGTGGGGAGCCGATTTACAATCGGAGCACGAACGTTATTTGGTGGAAAAGAAATTTGAACGTCCTGTTATCTTGACCGATTATCCTAAGGATATTAAAGCCTTTTACATGAAACAAAACGATGACGGGAAAACAGTTGCTGCAATGGATATCTTATTCCCCGGAATTGGTGAGATTGTTGGAGGTTCACAACGAGAAGAAAACTTAGATAAGCTATTGACTCGTATGAATGAAATGAATGTTCCTGCCGAAGAGATGGACTGGTATTTAGATACTCGTAGATTTGGTTCAGCAACTCACTCAGGATTTGGATTAGGATTTGAGAGAATGATGTTATTCGTAACAGGAATGGGTAATATTCGTGATGTGATACCTTTCCCTAGAACTCCTAAGAATGCAGAGTTTTAAGAGATAAATTGATATTTTAATTCAGTCGCCATATTAAAAGAATATGGCGATTTTTTTTGCTATCTTCCCATTAGGGCTGTGAAGGAAAAATGATTCAGAAGCTATACCTTTTTTTATCGTATGGTTTAAGACGAGAATAAAAGTAAAGATATGCTGTATAACATATTTATTTCTTCGGGTTATAATATAATAACCTTATATTTGAGGTAAACATTAAAATATAAAGAGATGCCAACATTATTAATTTTATTTGGGTTGCGATTTCATTTCTACACTCGTGAACATGAACCAATACACATACACGTTGAAAATGGCGATGGTACGGCAAAATTCGAAATAGAGAATGATTTAAAGCTAATTTATAATAAGGGGTTAAAAAATAAAGATTTACGTTTAGCAGAAAGTATTTTAGAAGAAAATAAAGAGAACTTTATTGCTGAATGGAAAAAAGTATTTGGAGGATAAAATATGGAAGTCGTAAAATTATGGTTTGCCGATAATAAAATTTATATCGAAACCGAAAATGGAAAACAGTTATGGCAGTCGTTATTATGGTATCCTCGTTTGCAAAATGCAACAGAGAAACAACGTAATACTTATCGATTGAGCCAAGATGGTATTCATTGGGAGGAAATAGACGAAGATGTAAGTTTTGAGAGTTTCCTATATCCCAATCCTGAACCGACAGGTATTGCTAAGATATTTAAACTGCATCCTGAATTAAACGTTTCGGCTGTTGCCCGCAGAATAGGAATAAAACAAAGCCTTTTAGCTGCGTATATTAGTGGAACAAAAACACCAAGTAACGAGCGAGCGAACTTTATTTTAGAACAGATTAAAAAAATAGGAAAAGAACTGCAAAGTGCAACCTTTTAGTTGCAAAGAAAGCCGAACATGTCAGTAGTTCGGCTTTCTTTTTTGAACCAGCAATAAAATATATTCAAAAAAATCAGAAGACCCTTTATTAGGCATTATATTGTCCTCGCCAGACGGGCTTTGTTCTTTTGTCTTGACACAAAAGAATCAAAAAGTCAAGACTACACAATCTTTGGCGATCCGTTAATACAATTAACAATTAGTAATGAGCAATTAGTAATATTACTAATCATTAATTCATGCTTCCGTCAATCTTGTGATGTCAAAGAAGGAACTAACAACGGCGGTACTGCTATTGGCTTTTAAGACCAAACAATATTACTAATTGCTCATTACTAATTGTTAATTGATGCTTCCGCCAATCTTGTGATGTCGAAGGGGGAACTAAGAGTGGCTGTATTTATGATAGCTATTAGCCCTTAGCTAACCGCCAATCGCTCTATTTTAAATTGTTTTATATTTGTGCTCCTATTTTCACCTAAAATTATAGCATGTCTCAACAAGCCACTTATATAGATGTGATATTGCCTTTGCCATTGGCGGGTCTATTTACCTATGCAGTACCTCAGCAGATGGTTGCAGAGATGGCTATTGGTGTGCGAGTAATTGTACCTTTTGGAAATAAAAAAATATATACTGCCATTGTTAGGCAGATACATCACACAGCTCCAACGACATATCAAGTCAAGACGATTTTAGATTGCTTGGATACTGCTGCGATTGTTAATTCATATCAATTGCAATTTTGGGATTGGATAGCCGATTATTATCAGGCGGTGTTGGGCGATGTATATAAAGCGGCTATTCCTGCGGGCATGAAAATGGAAAGCCAAACACGGGTAAGCCTTAATACAAGCTACAATAGCGATATGGCTTTGAATGCTACCGAGCAGAAAATTGTTGATGTATTAGCTGGTGCTAAAGATGTGAGTGTAGAAGCAATCAACAAATCGGTGCAGTTGAAGAATACCTTGCCGCAAATCAAGCACCTGATGGAGAAAGGAGTGGTGGTTATTGAAGATAAAATTGCTTCTGGGTATAAGGCCAAAGAACAGGAGTTGGTACAGCTGTATCGCAATTTCACGGAAGAGGAAATGAGCGATATAATTCAGCAGCTAAACAGAGCAAAACGCCAACAACAGCTGATTTATTCCTATCTGAATCTATCGAAATATTTCTTTGAAGAGAAGCCCCAGCAGGTAACCGTTTTGCAACTGTTAAAATCGTGCGATTGCTCTCGTAGCATATTAAATACTTTGGTCGAAAAGCAAATACTCAGCCTTTATCACGAACAGGTGCAACGCATTGATTTATCATCAAGAGAAACCGTGCCATTAAAAACATTAAACACTTATCAGCAAAAAGCATTTGATGGTATTCAGCAGCAATTTCAGCAGAAAAACACGGTGTTGTTGCACGGCGTAACTTCGAGTGGAAAGACTGAGATTTACATTCATCTTATTTCCGAACAGCTAAAAGAAGGCAAGCAGGTGTTGTATTTATTGCCCGAAATTGCTTTGACCACTCAAATTATTAACCGACTAAAAAGCGTTTTTGGAAACCAAGTGGGGGTGTATCATTCGAAATGTAGCGATGCCGAGCGGGTAGAAATCTATCAGAATATCCTTGAGAATGATAAAGCGAAATCGTATCAAGTGATATTGGGCGTGCGTTCTTCAATCTTTTTGCCTTTTAGTGATTTGGGACTTATTATTGTTGATGAGGAACATGAGAATACCTATAAGCAATTCGATCCTGCACCTAGATATAATGCTCGTGATGCAGCCATTTATTTGGCTCATCAGCATAAAGCCAAAACCTTATTGGGAACGGCAACCCCATCGATGGAAAGCTATTATGCTGCCCAAACAGGCAAGTTTGGATTGGTCGAGCTGTTTCAGCGATATCAGAATATGGCAATGCCCGAAATTATGATTGCTGATATCAAAGAGGCTCGACGCAAAAAGCAGATGAAATCTCTGTTTTCTCCTCAATTGATAGCGATGATTACCGAAAGTTTATCGAATCATGAACAGGTAATTCTTTTTCAGAATAGGCGAGGATATGCACCATATTTAGAGTGTCGGGTATGTGGATACGTACCCCATTGTCCGCATTGTTCGGTGAGTTTGACCTATCATCGCAATAGCAATCAGCTTACTTGTCATTATTGTGGATACAGCACTCAGCCTCCTTTAAGTTGCAACACTTGCCATAGCGAAGATATGGAAGACAGAGGTTTTGGAACAGAGAAGATAGAAGACGAGTTGCAAGCAATTTTTCCTGAAGCCCGCATTGCTCGTATGGATTTAGACACCACTAGAAAGAAATTGGCGTATGAGAAAATGATTGCCAAGTTTGAGCAGCATCAATTAGATATTTTGGTGGGCACACAAATGGTGGCTAAGGGTTTAGATTTCGATAATGTGGGATTGGTGGGCATATTAAATGCCGATGCGATGTTGAATTATCCCGATTTTAGGGCGTATGAGCGTAGCTTTCAGATGATGGCTCAGGTGGCAGGACGAGCTGGACGAAAAAATAAAAAAGGAAGAGTAGTGATTCAGACTTATACTCCTGATAATCCTGTTATAGAATGGGTGGTTGCCAATGATTATCAGGCGATGTATCAGGCTCAGATTGATGAAAGAAAAACCTATATCTATCCTCCTTTTTATCGATTAATTCATATCAGCTTAAAGCATAAAAACAAAGCCACAGTGAATAGGGCTGCCAACTATTTTGCCAAATCGTTACGTCAGATATTTGGTATTAGAGTGTTTGGTCCTCACGAACCGATTATTGCTCGAATCAAAAATCAGCATATTGTAAACATATTGCTAAAGTTGGAGAAAAAGGGTTCGCTATCGAAAGCAAAATGGTTGTTGAACAAGCAGGCGAATTTTCTAAAATCGCAAGATCAATTTAAAACAGTGCAAATTGTTTTTGATGTTGATCCGATGTAAAAATCAATCAGAAAAAAGATGAATATACAAGCAGCACAAAAATATATAACCGATGATTTAATCGCCATATATCCAAAGCGAGAAGCGAAAAACATAGCCAATTTGTTATTAGAGGCGGTGTTGCAATGTAGTGCTACTCATTTGGTATTGCATCAGCAATCGCTTTTAAGCGACCAAGAGCAATGTGCCATAGAGGCCGCCTTATCTGAATTGCGACAGCACAAGCCCATACAATATGTTTTGGGCGAGGCTGATTTTTATGATTTACAATTTAAGGTGAATGAGCACACGCTGATACCTCGTGCCGAGACCGAGGAGTTGGTGCATCGGATTATTGCAGACTGGCGGGG
>PDWI01004062.1_pt1 | contig 20038 bp, 14 predicted proteins | sample 1430891 | NCBI WGS metagenome assembly PDWI01 (sample SAMN01162508, study PRJNA174530) | Oral metagenome, whole genome shotgun sequencing project. | biome: Marine environment; feature: Marine mammal; material: Swab sample of the gingival sulcus; isolation source: swab sample of gingival sulcus...
CATCTTTAAATAATTGAAATAAAAGTACAGTAGTGATACGCTGTTGTCCGTCAATTATATTCAAACTGCCATTACCCTTATGCAGAATGATACTTCCTAAATAGAAGCTGGGTTTGGGTTTGCTTCTTTTAGAATATTCCAGCCAGTCATCCAATAACGTATTGATTTGTTTTTCACCCCAAACATACGGACGCTGATATTCAGGAATCGACAATTGCCCTGTTACTCTTGTGTTTGGAAGCATTGAAGTTCTACATTTTAACAAATCATCCAAACTGCAGCTTGTTACTATTAATTCTTCTTTTATTTCTTCTTCCATTTTCTATGTTTATTATATGTTTTCAATTAGGGTCAAAACTAGAACAGAATTACCCAAATATGATACAGTTCTGTTATGACGATAAAATACAAGGAGATCCGAGCCATGGCACATGTCTAACACAACTCTCAGTCAAATTTCTTCATTTACTCCGAGACATGATTTCAAAAAACTGGCAAAAATCTATCACAATGGTCAAAAATATCGCTTTTTTACTCACTGAAATTAATTTATGGCGATGCTCAGCTGACCATTAGAAAAATAAGTGCTGCAGGAACCACACCTTTTAAAACCAAACTCTCCCGGTCAGCTTACTCGACTTACCTTTCAGACAACACTGACGTTTACAATACTTTTCTCCAAAGTTTCAAAAGAGAGTCTGCTTGGCATCAACTTTTTATAGTCTTCTGGTGTTTTGGCAAAAGGAAGTCTTTCGAAAAGATATCGAAAATACTTATACGGATCCAAATTATTCGCTTTTGCAGTTTCAATCAGTGAATAGAGAAGAGTACTGACCTATGCACCGGTAGGTGTACCGGCAAACAACCAATTTTTCCGGCCGACACAAAAAGGACGGATGGTATTTTCAGTAAAATTGTTATCAGGAGTAGCAAATGGTTGGTCAATATAGGCCTCCAGTTGATGCCACTGTTTTAAGGTATAGGCAACAACCAGCCACCTAGTAGACTTTTGGAAACAACCTGACTGGATTTCTTTATAATCCATTTATGCATTGACCAAAAGGTAAAAATGAGTTTTTTGTTCTTTTGCACAACCCAAATTTTCTCCTGCAATTAAAAGTAGAACGTGCTAGATCATATTCCTTGTAATATTTTTTCTGACACAAACCACTACTTTTACATTCTCTGATATGCTGCTGCCAGAATTCTTTCTTGGACGTTGATTTTTATTTATCAAAGCTTCTTTTCATCATACTCCCTCCTTTTTTTCGATAATTGTACATAAAAAAAGGAGAAGAAAAGATGGGGTTTATGAAGTAGTTACACATTTTTTCAATTCTCCACAACACCACCACAGAGCTATTTTACTGAAATAATTATATTTTTCAAAAAAAAACAGCGGAATTCGTTTGTCAAACGGCTCTTGACATAAGTGGGGAGAGAACTGTTCTCTCAAAAAAAAAGATAACCATTTGAAAAAAAGAGAAAAAAAATGAGGAAAAGAATACTTATAATTTCGGAAGATTATTTTATCAAAAATAAAAATGGGGAAATTACTCCTAAATTCTCCAATTTAAAGGATGATATAAAAAAAGAAGAAATGAATTATGATGTCATCGCATATTTAGAAAGGGAAAGAAGCAGGCTTATTATATTGAAGAGTCGACCAGGAGGAGCACAAGTATCTCATGTTGAACTAACACCAACCCTTGTCAATCTTATTTCCTGGCCATTTGGACTCCTCCAGATGATAGAAAAAAACAGCTAATTTTTAAAATTTTCAGCGAAACTCACCTGCAAAACGGCCACTAGACCAAGCCTGTATAACCGCAGGGGTTGGCAGGTGAATTTTCACTTAATAAAAAGGAGATAATGAAATGAAACCAAATAAAAAACTACAAGCTATTATTAACTGGGCTATTGAAAATAATATTCCAGAGGAGAATTTTCCTCGAAACACTGATAAGCTCAAAGAAATAATAGTACTCAATCTAAACTCTCTAAATCTCACCAGCTTACCTGACGAATTGGAGGAATTGACACAGTTATTAGAAATCTCTCTTTATAAGAATAAACTAAAAGAAATTCCGCATTTCTTAGAAAAACTTGTGCAATTAAAAAAACTGAATATTGATGCTAATGAACTAACCGAAACAAAAGGATTGGGTAGCCTGACAAGGCTCAATGACCTTAGCCTTAAATTTAATAAAATTAGAAATATATCTAATTGTTTTGGCAATATGAAAGAATTAGAATATTTGGATCTTCAAGGAAACAATTTAACAACAACAAAGGGACTTAGCAGATTAAATAAACTTATGTATCTTGACCTGGGTATAAATAATATCAGTAACATATCTAATTGTTTTAGAAAGCTAAAGAGATTGAAAACATTATTTCTTCATAACAATAGTTTAACAAACACAAAAGGATTAGGAAAATTAACGCAACTAGAATTTCTTGTACTGGACGAAAACTCTATCGAGGAAATATCCTCTTGTTTTGGGAGTTTAAAACAATTAGAAGTACTCTGGTTTAATGGAAACAATTTAAAAAGCACAAAGGGAATAGGAGAACTCACTCAACTAAAACATCTTGAACTTTCTAGCAATAATATTTCCAATGTATCTGATGATATTGGCAATTTAACGCAATTAGAATATCTTATGCTTTGCGGAAACAAAATTACCAGATTGCCGGAAAGTATTGGAAATCTAACACAGTTAAATGATTTTGAATCCTGTGGAAATGATATCTCTAATATACCGGAGACTATCGGGAACTTAACGAATTTAGCAAGTCTTGATCTTAATTATAACAAAATAAAATATTTACCAGAAAGCATTGGAAACATGAAAAATTTAAAATATCTTCACCTTAGAGGGAATAGGATAACAAAGCTACCCAAGAGTATGAAAAATTTGACACAGTTAAAACATAAACGATTTTCGTTTGTTGATGAAAATGACAGACCTATCTCAATAACTATTGAATAAGCTATTAAAAATCCACCGATGAAAAAAATGAAAAAATAACGACGAAATTCACCAGTTCAACAGCTAAAGAGGAGAAAACATCCTGTCAAAAAAGGCTGATGAAATAATTATTTATAAATTTGGAGAAAAAAAATGAGAAAAAACAAAGAATTACAAACAATTATTAATTGGGCTATCGAAAATAATATCCCTCAAAAAAACTTGCCAAGAGACCCTCAACAGCTTTGCAAAATAACCAGACTTAACCTCGAGGAGTGTAATATTACCAGTCTTCCTGATGAACTGGGCGTAATGACACAGTTGACAGAACTCGATCTTTCCAGCAACAAGATCAAAAGAATCCCCAATTCTTTTAAGGAACTAACGCAGCTAAGAAAGCTCAATCTTGAAGATAATAAATTTGAAGGGGTATTTTGCCTTGATAATTTAACGCAGATACAAGAACTTGAGATTAGTTTTAACAATATTAATGATATACAACTAACCAATAAATCATCTCAGTTAACTTCCCTTACACTTGATGACAACAATATTGAGCGTGTATCAGAAAATTTTACACAGCTTACACAATTAAAGAAAATCTCTATCCGTAGAAACAATTTGGTAGATATAGAAGAGCTAGGCAAGATGCCACAGCTGACACATATCTATCTCAGCGACAACAATATCAAAAAAATACCACAAAATTTCAGCGGATTATCCAGCCTGGAAGAACTCTATCTTTCTGGAAACTATATTACTGATATAGAAAGGATAAAGAATTTTACACAATTGACAAATCTCCATCTCAACGATAACAATATAGAATGTCTCCCAGACTGCTTTTCTCATTTAGGACAATTAAAAGAATTACATATTAACAGAAACAGTCTGATAAATATTGATGGATTAAAAAATCTCCCAAAATTGTCTCTACTTGACCTTTCCGATAATCATATTGAAAAAATACCGAGTAGTCTTAGATTTTCTGATCAATTAGAAATTTTACACCTTGGAAAAAATAATTTAACAAATATTAAAGAACTAAAAAATATGCCAAAACTATCTAAACTTACCCTTAACGATAATTATATAAAAAAGATACCAAATAGCATTTCTACACTCACAAAACTTCAAGAGTTGTTTCTTGATACGAACAGGTTAGTTAATATTGAAGGATTATGCGGTTTAACAAGTTTAACAGAACTTAACCTTGAATTTAATTCCATTAAAGAAATCCCCAATTGTATAGGGAACTTGAAAAAACTTAAAAGACTTGATTTATGCTGGAATGAACTAACAAGTTTACCAGAAAGCATAGAAAAGCTTACAAATATTGATAGCCTTTCCATTGGAAAAAACAAGATCACCTCTTTGCCCAATTCTATAGCGACAGCAAAACAATTCAAATCTATAAACATGAACTTTAACAACTTAAATAAGTTACCAGATATTATTTTTAAGGCAACACATTTGGAAAGCCTTTCTCTTGCAGGGAATAATTTATCAGATGTAAATGGAATAGAAAACTTGATAAATCTGAAATATCTTTCTCTTAGAAGAAACAAGATTACAGTCTTACCGGAAAATATCACAAAACTAACCAAGCTAAAAACACTTGATATTAGAGAGAATAGTCTCCTCCGATTACCAAATAATATAAATAAACTACCTCAACTGATGCGTATCCGATACAATTTTACAGAATAGCCTAAGCAGGAAGATTAGATTAAAAATAATCAACAATAAATCCAATCTAATCTTCCTATATTCCATCTTCGTTTATGATAATTAACATAGCTTTCAACAAAGAAAGGAAAAACATATAAATAGCCATTTATAAAAGATTTATTTTTTAATAAAAAACATTACCATAAAAAGATAATATTTTTCTTGCATTAACAATAAAACAGCAGTACCATATTTGAGACATAATTTCAAAAAACCAATAAGAATATTGTACAAATTAAAAAATCATATCCAATAAATATTATATATCTAAAGGATAGTGCAAATAACAATGTTTAAACCTGAAGAGTACGTTAGCTATAAAGATAGTTTGCTATTAAGAGATGAAGACTTGTCTAAGGGACAGATACGAATACTTCAAGATTTAAATGTGAAATTAGTAAATATTGAAAATAACATAAAAAAGGAAGTTCAATCTTTAATCTTTTATGGAGAACAAAGGATTAATAATCCAAATGACTGGATAAATAACTATGAGATAGATTGTTATATAACTTTCATACTCAGAGAAGATGATCCTGAATATGATAAATATAATGATAACGTATTAGTTCAATTATGGGAGGGTAGTAAACATGAAATCTGGGAATGGGGGATAGGTGATGGCAATAACCATAATGAATATCAGAATTGGGATAAACATCCAATGAAAAATGAATATCATTGTTGGTTATATCATTGCTTATATGATCATACGGAACTAGGTTGGATTAATATGCTGAGGATCGGCCGTATTTGGGTTGATATCAATGTTGTATACCAGAAAATAATAGAGGAATAGAGGTATAGTTAATCCCCTGTATTTTCAAATATTTATAAAATTCTACCTTTATCTCTTTTTCATAATTTATTATCGAGTATCAACCAGTTTACTAAACGAACTAGATAGAAGAATATAGTTCATACAAACCTAAGAGGTAAAACAGATAATCCTAAAAATATATTACCCTATAATTTCGTAAAATTGCGATCACAACTTTCCCATATTTTTTGGAGAAATTTGATTTATTCCCGTCGCGACAAGATGAAAAATCCCCAACACCATCTATATCTTAAAAAATGGAAATCACATCATATGAAAAATAAAATGAACAGATTTTTTTTCACACTCTTGGGCGATGCGTTTATACAGTATCAGGAGCAGTACGATCCTGAGCAAAATACGTGAGAATTTCTCAAAGTTTTTGCTCTAATATTTTACTACACTTTTGCTATCGGTTTTTTAATGGCATTTTAGAGTGCTTAGTGCACTTTTTATCTTTTTTATTTCCTAAGCTCAAAACAAAATTACCCAACAACCCATTTTTATTTGTCGCCACGGCCTCCTCTAGGGTATAGTGGCGGTTCGCACTAAAAACAGAGGATAACCACACTATGTCAAAGACAATATCAGCAAACCCCAACCGTATCCCGCCGCAAAATATTGAAGCAGAACAGGCCGTTCTCGGTTCCATTATGATCCGGGAAAACCTGCTGCATAAGGTGGTTTATACGATAAAGGCAGAAGATTTTTATAAAGACGGCCATAGGCTTGTTTTTCAAACCATCCTTGATCTTTTTGGTAAAAATGAACCGTATGATCTGCTTACAGTTACCGACCATCTTATCAGCAGCAATCAACTGGAAAAAGCTGGTGGTGCCGCTTATGTTGGTTCACTAACCTCGCTTATTCCGGTTACTTCCAATATTGGCAGTTATGCGAAAATCATCAAGGAGAAATCAATTCTACGCAGATTGATTCAGGTAAACACCGAAGTTGCAGCCCGTTGTTATGAAGCTCCGGGGGATATTGAGCGGCTGGTCGATGATGCCGAGCAGGCAATTTTTGATATTGCCGGTAACAAAAGCTCTCAGCAATTCAGTGAAATAAAAACCATTGTGCCTGCGGTTTTTGATAATATCAACACCCTCTACAGCAAGAAAGAGTTGATTACCGGTGTCCCCACCGGCTATCATGAGCTGGATAAAATGACATCGGGTCTACAGCCGTCAGACCTTATCATTTTAGCGGCACGCCCTTCTATGGGAAAGACCTCCTTTGCAATGAATATTGCCGAACATGCAGCGATCACAGAAAATACCGGTGTGGCGGTATTTAGCCTGGAAATGTCCAAGGAACAGCTTGTTATGCGGATGTTAAGCTCCGTTGGCCGCATTGATTCCCAGGCAATCCGCAAAGGCCAGCTCCAGGCCGGTGATTGGGACAAACTAACCAGAGCGGTCGGCACGTTAAGTGAAGCACCCATCTATATTGATGATACGCCGAGTATCTCGGTGCTGGAGATGCGTGCCAAGGCTCGCCGTCTGGCAGCACAACATGATATTGGGCTGATTATCGTTGACTACCTGCAACTGATGCAGGGCCGTACAAACGAAAATAGAACGCAAGAGATCAGTGATATTTCCCGCTCACTCAAAGCCCTTGCCAAAGAACATAATGTGCCGGTAATTGCCCTCTCCCAGCTTAACCGCAGCCTGGAGAGCCGCACCGATAAACGGCCAATGATGTCCGACTTACGGGAATCCGGCGCCATTGAACAGGACGCAGATGTTATCTGCTTTATCTATCGTGATGAGGTCTATAATAAGGCGGAAGACAACCCGGCTAAAGGGCAGGCAGAGCTTATTATCGCCAAGCAGAGAAACGGCCCCACAGGTTATACCACCCTCTGGTTTGAAAAAGAGTGCACCAGATTTGAGAATATGAGTTATCGTGAAGACCCTGAAGAGTTTGCCCAGGGGTAATCCATTATAGAGAGGAGTATTATGAGCAGTACAACACAAACTTCAGATAGATACAACTTTAAAGAAATTGAAGAAAAATGGCAGAACCACTGGCAGGAGAACAATACCTATCAGGTGGTGGAAGAGGAAGGAAAGGAGAAATACTATGTTCTTGAGATGTTCCCCTACCCTTCCGGCCGTATCCATATGGGGCATGTCCGTAATTATACCATTGGCGATGTCGTTGCCCGCTACAAGAGAATGCGCGGCTATAATGTTCTTCACCCTATGGGCTGGGATGCCTTTGGCCTGCCGGCAGAAAATGCTGCCCAGAAAAACAATAGTCACCCTGCCGATTGGACATATTCCAATATCGACTATATGCGTAACCAGTTAAAGCAGCTTGGGCTTTCCTATGACTGGTCAAAAGAGATTGCTACCTGCAATCCTGAATACTATAAGTGGGAGCAACAGCTCTTTATTGAGATGTATAATAAGGGCATTGTCTACCAAAAAGTAACGACTGTAAACTGGTGCGAAACCTGCGGTACGGTGCTTGCCAATGAGCAGGTTATAGACGGCGTTTGCTGGCGATGCGATAAGCCCGTTCTCCCCAAGAAGATGAACGGCTGGTTTTTCAAGATTACCGATTATGCAGAGGAATTGTTGGCCGATCTGGATAAACTCTCCGGCTGGCCGGAAAAAGTGGTAACAATGCAGCGTAACTGGATTGGAAAATCCACTGGTTTGCGCTGTGATTTTCAGATTGACGGCCATAATGAGAAAATCTCCATCTTTACCACCAGGCCGGATACCATCTTTGGTGTTACCTTTATGTCGCTGGCGGCAGAACACCCGCTGATTGATACCCTTATCTCCGGCAAGGAGAATGAACAACAGATTCGGCAGGCAATAGAAGAGATTATTATTGAGAAACAGCGGCAATCGCTGGAAGAAGAACCGGAAAAGAAGGGTATCTTTACCGGAAGCTACTGCATAAACCCCTTTAATGGCGATAAAATACCGATCTATATTGCCAATTTTGTATTGATGGAATACGGAACCGGTGCCGTTATGGCGGTCCCTGCCCATGATGAACGGGATTTTGATTTTGCCCAAAAATACGGCATTGCCATCAAACCTGTGGTTATCCCTGAGGGAGAATCCCTTAACGGGGAAACGATGGAATCTGCTTCAACGATACCAGGTAAGCTAGAGAATTCCGGTGATTTTTCTGGAATGTTTTCCCTTGATGCACAAAAGACCATTATTAACTATGCCGAAGAGCACAACTTTGGTGCTGCCCATATCACCTATAAACTTCGAGATTGGGGTATTTCCCGCCAGCGTTACTGGGGAGCCCCCATTCCTATGATCCATTGTGAGGAGTGCGGTGTCGTTCCTGTTCCTCTTGAGGAGCTCCCTGTGCAGCTCCCGGAAGATAGCGATAAATCCAGGACCTGTGAACCGCTGCATAAGCGGCCGGATTTTATCGCCACCACTTGCCCCAAATGCAGTAAACCTGCTAAAAGGGAGACCGATACCATGGATACTTTTATGGAATCCTCCTGGTATTTTGCCCGCTTTACCTGCCCCCGCCATACAACAGCACCCTTTGACGGCAAGGCAACCTCCTACTGGCTGCCGGTAGACCAATATATTGGCGGTGTAGAGCATGCTATTTTACACCTGCTCTATTCCCGCTTTTTTGTAAAGGTATTACGGGATCTTGGCTATCTTGAGCTGGATGAACCATTCCGCAACCTGCTTACTCAAGGAATGGTTATTAAAGACGGCTCCAAGATGTCCAAGTCCAAAGGGAATGTTGTTGATCCCAAGGAGTTGATTGAGGAGTATGGAGCAGACACTATCAGGCTTTTCAGTCTCTTTGCTGCGCCACCGGCACGGGATCTCGAGTGGAGCGATAAGGGCGTTGATGGTGCCTCCCGTTTTTTAAACCGGGTATACCGGCTTATTGAAAACAATCGCTCCCTGCTTCTCGATGCAGACAACGACGTTCCTGCAACTTTGAGCGAAACGGGGAAAAATCTGCACCGCAAAAGCCATCAAACCATTAAAAAGGTTACCGAGAGTATTGAGCAGGATTTCCATTTCAATACCGCAATCAGTGCCATGATGGAGTTGTTTAATGCTCTTAACACTTCGCTTGGAGAAAAAGAGGAGGCAGAATCTGCCGTCTGCCGCCATGCAGTAACCTCACTTTTACTGCTGCTTTCCCCAATGGTTCCCCATTTTTCCGCAGAGATGTGGAAGCGTATCGGTAATAGCAGCGATATCGAGGAGGAAGGCTGGCCCGCTTTTGATGCAGAAGCTGCCAAGGAAGATCTCCTAACCATTGTTATTCAAGTAAACGGCAAGGTACGCTCACGGCTGGAAGTAAGTGCAGATATCAGCGATGAGGAGCTGGAAGCCTTAGCCCATAAAGATGAGAATACCCTCAAATTTATTGGCGATAAGCAGGTAAAAAAGACTATTGTTATCAAGAAGAAGCTTGTTAATATTGTCGTTTAAGGCTACTTTGCTGAAAAATTTTTTTAACGATCATTTATGGAGATGTTACTATGAAATACGCTACACGCTATACGCTCCTGCTGCTGATTGCCATTTTTCTCACGGGTTGCGGCTATACAAACCCCAATGTCTACAATGGGCCGCATAAGTCTATTTATGTAAAAAATTGGAAAAATCGCACCAGTCAACTCGGCCTGGATACTGATCTTTACCGTTCATTAACGGAATGGTTTCAGAATTCCAGTGCAATCTCTGTTGTACGGGAGAAAAAAGGAGCAGATCTCATTCTGGCAGGAGAAATTGTCTCTATGACTCTACCAAGTCTTGCCTATAACTCCAATAATGTCGCCTCTACGGTGAAAGTACGCCTGCAGGTACGCTATATCCTTAAAGAGATCGCCAGCGGAAAAATCTTAATGGAGGTTCCGGACCAGATATGGACAGAAGAGTATACCGTTAATGTCTCTTCCAGTGTTAACAGCAAAAGCGAGGAAGATGCGTTGGAAAGAATTGTTAATGATATCTCCAAACGGATTTATCAACGTACGATAGCAATTCTGCCACAGTTATAATCTACTTAACTCTAATTTTATTAAGAAAAGGCATACCCTCTGTTGTAAAGGTATGCCTTTTTTATTGCCTTTTTCTATTGCTATGCTACAAATTGCCTCCCTTCAATTCTCTTCACCATTGATTCTTGCCCCTCTTGCCGGATATACAGATCTCCCCTTCCGCCTGCTCTGCCGCCGCTTTGGTGCCGGATATTGTGTCTCGGAGATGATAAGCTGCCATGGTCTTGTCTACAGACAGCGTAATACCTTGCGCATGTTGCGTTCAGTACCGGAAGAGCGTCCTGCTGCATTTCAGCTTTTTGGTGCAGAGCCGGAAATAATGGAGGAAGCGGCAAAGATCTTGATGGAATTTTCCCCCGACATGGTGGATATCAATATGGGCTGTCCGGTAAAAAAAGTTACCCAAAAAGGAGCAGGAGCCGCCTTGATGACCACACCGAAAGTAGCCGAATCCATCATCAAAAAGGTGGTTGACGCATCAACCGTACCGGTTACGGTAAAGATGCGCCTGGGAAAAGACAAGCAACAAATCAACGTTATTGAATTTGCACAAATGGCAGAAGCTGCTGGTGCAGCGGCAGTAACAGTACATGCCCGCACCTGGGCTCAGGGGTTTACCGGTACCATTGATCCGTACTATATCGCCCAGGTAAAAAATGCCCTTTCCATTCCTGTTATTGGCAATGGGGATATTACAAGCTATCAAAATGCCCGGCAGATGATGGAGGAAACCGGCTGTGATGGGGTAATGATCGGCAGAGGAGCACTGGGAAACCCCTGGATATTCAGCGGCAAGGAGACTCCAGCAACACTCATGGAAATTAGCGAAGGTGCCCTTTCCCACCTTGATCTTCTGGAACAATTCCTACCCGCAGAAAAACTGCTGGGCTATGTAAAAAACCAGATGTGCCGCTATTTTAAAGGAGTACACGGCAGCTCCTCTCTGCGTAGAGAAATATTTGCAGCAGAGAATCTGGCAGCAATTCGACAATTACTCACAGTCAAATAGCTCTCAACCAGTAACGAGAGTCTTTCTTGTAAAAGAGAAGGCTATAGTGATTCACCTTTATCAAAATCGTTATAATGAACAAAAGTATTTTTCCCTTTTTCTTTTGCTGCATATAAGGCTTTATCGGCATTCTCTATATTAATTTTACCTAATTCACAATTTCTGGAATCTATAGTTGTTATTCCAATGCTTACCGTCACATGACCTCTGTTGTTGTTAAATTTATGCTCAATATTCAACTTTTCAACAGAATCAAGAAGTTCTCTTGCAATTTTTTTAGAATCGTCAATATTTGAATTTGACAAAATAAAAACAAATTCCTCCCCTCCATAACGGGCAACCGTATCGGTATCTCTTCTTACACTCTTTCTAAAAATTTCCGCAAGATCCTTCAGACACCGATCACCATAAAGATGGCCATAATTATCATTATATAATTTAAAGTTATCCACATCGATGAGAATAACAGAAGATACGTGGTCATTCCTTCGAATAAAATACAGCTCATTTTCAAAACGAATATCAAACATCCTTCTGTTTGGTAAATTCGTTAAGGCATCAGTTAAGGATAATTCTTCTAATCTTCTATTTTGATTTTCCGCTTTTAACGCGTAAAAATTAAAAGATTTAATTATATACGAAATTTCATCATCATAATTATCTGTTAAGAGAGCATCCCCTCCCTCTATTTTTTGCTGAATATTTTTATTCAGCAAAACCAGTCTATCTATAGTCTTATGCTTTAAATAAAAAACAATAAAAGTGAGATATGCCAAATAGCCAAGAAAGAGGAAAAGGAGTACATTAATCTCTTTTTTTAGCGCAAGAGCAGACTCTTTTGATTCTTGAATTAATGTATCATTGAGATTGACCGACAAAAATTCAATCTCATTAGAAAAATTATACAATAGACTGCTGATAAGGTTTATCTGTCTTTTCAATCGAGTTTTAGCATTCAACTCCTTATATTTGAGTTTAACAATACCATCAGATGCAAATAAAGAGTTCTCTATATTGATAACAACTTCTTCAAATTCATTACTCTCTCGAAGCACATTGAGAGACTGCTTGATCTTTCTTGCAAAAGACTTCAACTCACTGCGGCTATGTATTTCCTGAATCTCAACAAAGGAAACAGGATTCAAGATTCGATTCAATTTTTCAGACTGAGCTGAAAAGCCGCCCATTTCCTTAATAAAGCTTGAGAGACCTTCACGAATTTGTTCACTGTAGTTCTCTCTTTCCATAAGAAGAGAGTATATCCTGTTATAATGTTCTTCTATCACTTGAATATTAATATTCAAATTTTTTTCATTAAAGATTGTCAGCTCATCTTCCTTTACCAAGATAAAAATCTCATCTATACGTCTATACGCAATCCTTTTGGAAATACCGCTAGAAGCATCAGATAGATGTTCAATCAAATAGGACAACTCCTTTATATTTGAATGAATACTTGCGATTTTTACAAGCTTTGGCATCGAATAATCCGTAACCTTGGAAAATCGCAACGCATAATCTGTAAGCTCATAGTATGCCACTGCCGCCATAAAAGTAAGAAACAACAGGGAGCTCACAACGAGCACCAGAAATTGAAATATTAAGGAGTTTATACGAAAATTTTTCAACCTATTTTTCCTTTGAGATATTCACCAGTCTACCTTCAAGACCTGATTTTATCTCTTTTTTATGAGATATGTGATTCGTTACGATATCATATATGAATCTATGAGAGAGACCATAGGTCTTTATCTGCTTCGAATCCTTGAGCATATCAAAATTATCACCGCCTTTATATAAAAAATCAGACGCGGTTAAACGATATACCTTATCTTTTTGCAGTTCCTTATCACCCACCAGAACTTTTTTAACTCTCTTATATGGAGCAAGAGAAGTATCATAAATAACGCGAATACCTGATACATGCAAAAACCGGCCATCCTTTTCTTCAAATCGACTCAGGCCATTTTCCAGAGTTTCCAGGATCTTATCCCCTTTTATCTCCAGCAAGACTGCTCTATTCCTGAACGGCAGTTCTGCAAAGATATCTTTTCTCGTTATAGGGCTTCCTTTCTTATAGGTTTTACCGCCTCTTATCACACCGCCATTAACTATGGCGATATCTGCTTCTGCATAATCTCTCATGGCATCAGCGACAAAGTTCCCAAAAGCATTCTCCTGGTTTCGTACAACAGATCTTTTCGTACAAAGTTCTACAGCCGTTACTCCTAGTTGTTCGCTTAAAAATGAGTTAATGCTCTCCTCATAACTTGAAACAACTGCATCTATTTTTTTATCACTATCATAATTCAGCAAGGAGTCCCCTTTTATCGAAAAGGTAAAACCCTCATTTGTTTTATCTACACTCACAACGGCAACTTCATCATACCCTTCCAGGACAATATCATTTTTTTGTTTATTAACGATATCATGGCGAGGGTGGGGATTTTTTGAAAAGACCAGATCAACTATATGTTTATTTAAGATGTCATCTGATATTGTCACATAATTTGTTTTCAACAAGATGACAATATCAGCTCCATCTTCTTTCAATATTTCTGCGTTTTTCTTTACCGAAGAATCCAAATCATCTATTACTATATTTTCTAATAAATACCTTTCAATAGTCTTTTTATCTAAAATAGATATTATCCCTATCCTTATTCCTGCTTTTTCAACTATCAAATTTTGAATGGTTCCATCAATTGGATCTCCACTTTGATAAAAAGCATTAGAAGCAACAAAAGGGAATATCGCATCTTCTGCACATAAGGAAAAATCTTCAACAGAATAGGTAAATTCACTATCACTGACCCCATAAGCATCAGGCTCTAATAAGCTTAAAATATCAACAATATGGGCACCTCGATCCATATTCGAGATAACACTTGGCCCCAGGCTATTCCCCCCAAACAAAAACAAGACATCATTATCTTTCCGGTAATGCTGCAGCAATGTTGATAAATTACTATAGGAACCATTCTCTTTTTTGGTAACATCACGGATATAGCCTGTATAGATTATTTTCAAATCTTTTGCTAATGAGGCCTGAGATAAAAAACAAAAAAACAGAAGAGACAAGAGAACAAATCCCGATTTAAAAAAACGTATCATGTTTTCCTTCCTTTATTCAGAGGTATTATAAATTTATAACTTCAACATAAAAAATAGAGATAAGATATATCGACCACAGAGACTTCCTGATAAACCTGTCACTTATAATCTTTCCCTCACCCGCTTAATCAGCAATAAAAAGTCTTTTGCTTCCTGCTCTTTTTCAGACGATAAGCTCTTTTTCTGTAACGCCTGTTCAAACTCTTCTTTCGCCAATGCTACTCTTCCTTCATAAAGATTATACTTGCCAAGATAAAAAAGAGACAGTGCTATATTTCCTCTTACATTCTCAAGCTGCCCCCATTCAAAAAAGAGTTGGGGATATTCCGGCAAAAACGATTGCACTCGAGTAAAGCACTTTACCGCCTCTCTATATTTTCCCAAGCGTTTTAATAATTTCCCCAAGGCGAAATAACCGTACATATTATTATCGTTTGCTACAACTGCCTGCCGGAGCGTAAGGAGTGCATTATCAGTGTCTCCTAAATCTGCTTCAATAATTCCCTGATCTACCATTAACTCATTTCTCTCAGGGAAAACAGAACGTACCTTACGAATAAGAGCGAGAGCCTCTGGATAGTCCTTTTCACGTCGAGCAAGCTGCGAAAGCCCATACTGCGCCATAGCCCGATCTTCCTTATCTATATCTGCCCGAACAAGCATATTCTGCAGATAAGTACGAACCAATCCAATATCCTTTACTTTGGCCAGAATCCGGTATTTAAAACGAAGAAAAGCAAAATTATCCCCCTCTTCCGGGTACACAATATCATTATCTTCAGCAATAAGCGATTCAATAACCCCCATCCGCTCTTCAGGGTTAGGATGCGTAAGCAAATATTGCGGCAATTTTTCCCTGCGATAACGGGCAATACGCCGCATCCCCTTTAACATGCTCAGCTCCGCTGCGGGATTGCGCCCCATTTTCTTCATCCACTGATAAGCACAAAGATCAGCCTCCTGTTCATGCTGACGGTTATAGTGCAGATTCACACTTTTTCCTGCTGCAAGGGCTCCAGTTATTAATGCCGGAGCTGCAGAACCACCAAGAGTTGCACCCAAAATAGCGAGCCCCAGAGCCGCAGCGTTGGCATAGATACCGGTTTTTGCACCAGCGGCGATATGACGCTTCACAACATGCCCTGTTTCATGGGCAAGAACAGCGATCAACTCATTCTCACTGTTCATCTGCAGAATCAAACCGGAAAAGAAGAAGATCATACCTGAAGGTGCAGCAAATGCGTTAAGCTGCGGGCTCTGAATAAGATAATAGCGATACTGAAAATACTGCGGCCCTGCCACATCAAGGACCTGTCGACCGAGGGAATTCAGATACTGTACGAGATCTGGAGCATCCAGCAATGGAAAGACCCTACGAACCTCAAATAGCAGCTTCTCTCCAGCCTCTCTCTCCTTTTTTATTGAAAACACACCTGCCGCAGGAGAAACCATCATTCCTAAAGAAAAGACAACAGCAACCAGCAGTACCCAGCCCTTACCAAAGATTACAAGTCGTTTTCCTGCAGCCATCGCACGCTCCTTTTCAGCCCTTCCTCTGTGGAGACAAGTTCCCTGTATCCTAACTCTTTTTCTGCCGCTTTATGAGAAAAACAGTGAGATTTTGCCAATTGTCCGGCAACAAACCTTGTCATTGGCGGCTCTTTATCACAACCTGCAAACAGTGCAGCACCATAGAACAATTCCAGCAACGCGCCTATGCCATAGGCCATAGTGTACGAAACTTCCTTTTCTATTGGTGGAATCCCCAACTCAATAAAAAGCCCATTTATCCACTGCCACAAATTCTCCGCCCTGTTCTGGCCAATAAAATAGGCCCGGCCGCTCACTTTTTTACACCTTTCCTCCTCAACCAGAGCCGCTGCCGCACAGAGATGTGCCTCTGCGACATTATCAATATAGGAGATATCAACCATATTACTGCCATCCCCGACCTGTTTCAGCTTTCCCGCTCTGCCCGCTGCAACCAGACGGGGCAGGAGGTGGGGATCACCCGGCCCCCAGATAAGATGCGGCCTGATGGCACAGGAAAAAAACTCCCCCGAAACAAAAGAGAGCACTCTTTTTTCTGCAATACTCTTGCTTTTTGCATAGTTACAGAGAAATTTTTTGCTATGTTCCAGCTCTTCTGCGCTCTTTCCCTCAATACTCTCTCCGGCAAAGACGACCGACGGCGTGGACGTATAGACAAGATGACAGACATCCTCCCTGCGGCACGCCTGCAAAATATTCTCTGTCCCCACAACATTAGGCAGATAATAATCCCGCCATTTTCCCCAGATCCCGGCACGGGCAGCAACATGAAAGACAAGATCAACACCAACTACCGCCCGGCAAACATCTTCAAATCGGCAAATATCCCCCGCTATGCAATGAACTCCACGCGCAGCAAGATCGGGATAATTGCTTCTCCCAAGTACCCGCACCTCTTCCATATACGGCAAGAGCCTCTGCACAATGGCTCTACCGACAAAACCGCCGCCACCGGTAACAAGAACCTTCTTTACTTTTCTGGATAAAGTTTCTGCTGTGCCCATAACGCCAATTTTTCACGAAATATTTTTGCATTGTGACGAATATCCACCGGGAATCCGGAATGCACCAGAAAATGGTGAATATCCATCGTAAGCGAATGCGATGCCGCCAGCTGCTTCACCTCCGCGACGCACTGTTCAATCCTTTTTCTTCCTCTTAATTCAGAAATAAATTCAAGACAAAAAACAGGTTCAACCTCTCCATTTTTACCTGTCACTCCAACAAGGGCAGAGCGCAGCAGCTTTGGATGCTCATTAATAATTGCCTCACAAGGAATAGAGAACCAGGTTTTTCCAGCAGAAACAACCCGGTGTGCCCTGCGGCCGCAAAACCAGATACGCCCTTTTTCATCCAGATAACCAACATCTCCCATCCGGTGCCAGAAGCCATCCCCATCAGTTATTTTGGCAAGCCGGGTCTCCTCCTCGTTGTTCATATATTTTCTGGTGACCACATCACCTCTAACAATGATCTCGCCAATCTCCTCCGCAGCAAGAAACTGTGCCTGGGAGATATCAGCAACAGGCTCATCACTTATCGCCATAACACGCACAGAAATTCCCGGCAACGGACGACCAACACACGTTCCCATCCCCTTTCTGCTTTTTTCTGCAGTTTCAGAGAGAATTTCACGACTCTCAATATTGACGATAGGCAGGCTCTCTGTGGCTCCATAAGGCGTATAAATTACCGCACCCCCAGATAGAGTTCGCCGTGTTCTTTCAAGTAATTTATAGGAAACTGGAGCCCCTGCCATCAATACCTTCTCCAGGGTTGCTAAAACAACTCCCTGTTGAACGCAGTATCTGGAGACCACATTCCAGATAGCGGGAGAACCAAAAGAGTAGGTCACACCATAGCGCACAATGGAGTTAACAAATTTTACCGGATCAACCTGTGCCGGCTTCGTCGGGTCCATATCCGGGATAACGGCACAGGCTCCAAGAGCGGTGGAAAAAAGAGCAAACAGAGGAAATGCCGGTTGATCTATATCACTGGAATTGATCTGGTAATATTCACGAATAAGCCGAAGCTGTGCCGCAAAAATACCATGCTCATAACAGACCCCTTTAGGCGGCCCGGTAGAACCTGTGGTAAAAATAATGGCAGCGAGCTCGGTTGAGGAAGCAGCATATACAGAAAAAGGAGCCGCCCCTTCACGCCGGTCAAGAGCAGCTCGTACATCTCTTCCCAGAAGGCCAAAACTGCGCCGCTTGCTAATACAGAATATCTGCTCTACCGAGGCAAAGGTTGTTCTGAAGATTTTTGCAAATAGGCAGGCGGCAGGAATACCGACAAGGTATTTCGGAGCGACCCGTTCAATGCAACGGAGAAGATTTTTATAGCCCATCCCCGGATCTATCAATACAATGGGCGTTCCCAGTTTAAATAATGCAATGGTAATACAGATAAAATCAATAGACGGAGTTACCATCAAACTGACAATATCTCCCGGCTTCATTCCCTCATTGCGGAAATATTCTGCATAGGTATCAGCCCGCTGATTAAGCGCATAAAAAGAGATACGCTCATCATTTTTTGCATCAATAATGGCAATTTTTTCACCATTTTCAGATGCCGCTGCCACAAAGGCTTCGGCAATGTTGTATATAGTTGTTTCTTTTATCACTGAAGAAGTACCTGTCATTATCAAAAACTAATCATCTTGAGTAAAAAAAGAGGTGATACACTCTACGGCCTCATCCCTGGCATCCTCCAGCACATAGTGTCCTGCATCGGGAAAATAACAATGCCTGCAATCAGGAAAAATAGAGCGCCATTGATGGTAAAAGGTGTCATTAAAACAGAAGTCTCTTCCCCCCCACAAAAGAAGAATTTTTTGTTGAACATTAGTGAATTCTGCCAGATGAGCTTCCACCCTGCACAGGCAATCATAACTCACATGCTCTTTTCTTAGCGGAATATCAGCAACAAATCGGTGAGTTGCGATACGATTATGCCAATTATTATAGGGAAAAAGATAGCCCTGCGCGATTTCTTTTCTCATTGGTTTGGTCACTGCCATAAAAGTGGCGGGCCAGGCAAAGCCGTTTACTCCTCTGACCAGCAGTTCACCAAGCACCGGCAGCCGACACAGTTGAATACGCAAAGGAATGCGGCGAGAACGAAAGGCTGCAGTATTTAACAATACCAACTTATCTACATGCTCTGACAGACGACCGGCAAGCCCCATACCGATAGCCCCTCCCCAATCGTGCATCACTAAAGAGAAGCGTTTTACCCCAAGAGAGTTCAATAAATTTTGCAGATTATCAATATGTGCCTCAAGGGTATAAGAAAAGTCCTGTGGTTTGTCCGACAATCCACAACCTAAGTGATCAGGGGCAATAACACAGTGCGTCTTACGGAGTTCTGCCACAAGATTACGGTAATAATAGGACCAGGTGGGATTTCCGTGAACGCAGATAACAACTTCTCCTTCACCCTCCAGCAGATAATGCATCTGCCCATAAGAAGTCTCAAAAAAATGAGATTTATACGGATATTCAAATAGATTTTTTCCCGTCATACACTAACGCCATAGATATTTTGCAATAAAAATACAGCAACACAACACACTGTCCAAACAAGGCAGAAGTATATTCTATAATTCAAAAAAAAGAAATCCGTTGCCGCAAGAAAGGAAATATCAGGGGAACATAACAAACATATTGCTTTTTTTTATCCCGTATGTTAGAAGAGCGCCATCACATCATCTTCTTTCCTTGTGGATAGGAACAGACTGTTGCGATCAGTTTCGCCAACAGGATGTGGTATTTAAGTGATCCAGCCGACAAATATGCGTAGAT
>PDWI01004063.1_pt1 | contig 20036 bp, 21 predicted proteins | sample 1430891 | NCBI WGS metagenome assembly PDWI01 (sample SAMN01162508, study PRJNA174530) | Oral metagenome, whole genome shotgun sequencing project. | biome: Marine environment; feature: Marine mammal; material: Swab sample of the gingival sulcus; isolation source: swab sample of gingival sulcus...
ACGGTGAAAGAATCATAATAACTGCGGTACTGCAACCCAGAAAAGTACCAAGGAAAAGACCCAGAAAAATCTCCAGACAGGTAGTTTGCAGATGCCCCGATAAACTGGCCCAATGGGCAATTATCGCCTTAAAAACCATCACTGGCTCAGGGAGAATATAATGTGGCAGCCGGGCCATAACAACGATTCCCTGCCACAGTAGAAGCAGCCCCAATACAATGATAACTGGGCGGAAGAATATTTTGTTCAAAAAAACCAGCACTATCCCTCCTCCCCTCTTTCCTGCATCAATATGGACAATAGCCTGGGGTAAACCTCCTGTACCTCGGCATCAGTAACAGCACGGGGTATGGCTCCCTGCAGTTTCGTATGATAGATAATTCGCGAGGGAGAGCCACCCAGTACCACAACAGTATCACCAAGGCGCAGAGCTTCAAGAGGATCATGAGTAACCAACAATACCGTGCGGCCACGGGTCAGCCCTGTTGCAAGATCCTGCATTTTCTGGCGGGTTAACGCATCAAGGGCAGAAAAAGGCTCATCCATCAACATAATTGGCCGATTTTCCATCAAGGTTCTGGCCAAAGCCACCCGTTGACGCATACCACCAGAAAGCGCATCCGGCAGCAGCGATTCAGATGCAGCAAGACCGGTTGCCTCCAATATTGCGCTGCCCCGCTGCCGGGTCTCTTCTGTTATTTCTCCACGCAATCGGGCACCCAGCAACACATTATCCAGCGCAGTAAACCAGGGAAGAAGCAGGTCATTCTGACTCATCAGCGCACAATACCTGCGCAAGGAATCATTCCTGCTATCTCCCGCTGCAGCCCTTTTTTCAATCGAAATTTCACCACTATAGGGAAGTGGAAAAATTCCGGCAATCATTTTCAACAAGGTTGATTTCCCACAACCGCTTGTCCCAAGAATACAGGTACACTCCCCGGCAGCAAAATCGAAATCAAGACCGGAAAACAGCTGTTGCTCACCAAAATCAAGACAGATATTACGTAGAAGAACAGGTAAGGCGTATGATTTATCTACAGTTTCCGGCATCAATCATTCCCGGCTTCTTTTTTCCATTAGCGTTCTCCCCGCTGCCGGGATTTATCACGAAAAACCAGCTTAAGAGGAATCTTGTCAAGCCCCAGCCCTTTACGGAAGCGGTTGGTCAAATACCGCTGATAGGAAAAATGCACCCCTTTATAGCTATTGGTCATAATAACAAATTTTGGCGGGCAGGTGCCAATTTGTGAGGTATAATAAAACTTTAACCGCTTGTTTTTATAGATCGGCGGAGAATGCTGCTCTATTGCATCCTGCAACAGACGATTAAGAGCCGAAGTTGGAAAGGTGGCGGTATATTGACGATATACCGAGCCAATCACCGGAAACATTTTCTTTATGCCATAGCCGGTCAAGGCAGAGACATTCAGCAGCGGCGCAAAGCCCAGAAAAGGCAACACTCTTGCAATCTCTTCCAGCACCTCCTTTTGCCGCCTTTTATCGTTTTGCAGCAGATCCCATTTATTAACCAGTACAATCAGCCCCTTGCCCTCATCAAGCACATAGCCGATCACCTTGGTATCCTGCTCGGTTATGCCTTCATCGGCATCAATAATCACAATGGCCACATCACAGCGATTCATCGCAGAAAGAGATTTTAATATACTGAACTTTTCCAGCTTTTCCCTGGTCTTGCCTTTTCTGCGAATACCTGCGGTATCAATAAAAAGATAGCTATAATTGCCATGCGTCACCAACGTATCCACGCTATCCCTGGTAGTGCCGGCCACATCGGAAACCACCATTCGCTCCTCACCCAGAATACGGTTAATCATCGACGATTTACCAACATTAGGACGGCCAAAAAATGCCACCCTCACGGTATTTTCAGGAATATCAAGCTCTTTTTTTCCTGTTGTGATACGGGAAACAAGTTTCTCCATCAAATCCTTAAAACCGTAGGTATGCTCGGCAGAAAGTGGCCAGAGTTTCTCCACCCCAAGTTCATAGAACTGGGCGAGCTGTGCTGTCTCCTGCTCCGGGCCATCAATTTTATTGACGATATAAAAAACCGGTTTTTCCCCACCCTGACGGCGCAAAAGATCAACAATCTCACCATCGGCGGGAGTAACGCCCTCGCGACCATCCATCAACAACAGAATAATATCGGCCTCGGCAATGGCGGCCAGGGCCTGCTCACGAATATGGGAGACAAAAACATCTTCAGGGTTATCATCAATGCCCCCGGTATCAACCAGTAAAAAGCCCTTATCCTCCCATTGCACCCGTTCATAATGACGATCACGGGTAACACCGGGGGTCGGATCGACAAGCGCCTTGCGTGATTTGCTGATTCGGTTAAAAAGCGTTGATTTGCCAACATTGGGTCGCCCGATAAGGGCAACAATGGGAAGCTGCTGTGTCATAACAGTCCTTATACAGGTTACGGGATATATTCCACCATCTTTTTCAGGATGGTGAATTGCGAGAATTGCGGGGCGGCAAGCCGCTGGCGCAGCATAATAACAGAAGGCTCAATAAATTGTGCAAAAAAAGGCTTCTTTCTCTGCCGGGAGAGAAAGGCAAATGCACCAATTATTTGCAGATTGCGATGCAGGGCAATATCTTCATACCAGAAGCGAAACTCCTTTTCATCAATATCTTCGCCCGATTTTTTCAGCAATTCGATATAACGCATAAATAAACTTTCCTGTATCCCTTCAGAAAGCCCGACATAGGGATCCATCAGCAACGAGGAGAGATCATAGGCCAAAGCCCCCAGACGCCCGCCCTGAAAATCAATAAATTTCAGCGTATCTCCCTGAAAGAAAATATTTCTTGATTGACAGTCGCGATGAAGAAAAAATGCCGCCGGAACCTGTGCCGCTCTTTCGGCAAGCTGCTCAAGCTCCTTCATTATTCCAGGAGGTATCTCCTGCCCCAAAAAAGCCTGCCACCAGGCTGAGAGAAAGTAGCCAGACTCCTTTTCCAGCATCAATTCACGATCATAACAGGCCGATTCCCAGCACCAGCGAGTATCAAAATTTTCCTTTCCGCCAAGCTGCAAATCTACCAGAGCTGCCAGTGCCTGCGAATATAACTCGATAATTGCCGCAGAATCACCACTCTCTTTAAGCTGCAATACCCGGTCATAAAGAGAGCTGCTGCCAGCATCTTCCATTAACAGCAAGCCACTCTCCCTATCAAAACCATATATCTGCGGAGTAGCACATCCCCTGGAAAAAAGATGCTCGCCAATTTTCCATGTGGCTGCAGCTTCCGCCATTGCCTTTGTCCCTGTTGTTTCCGGGGCTACCGCAATTGCTCCCGGAAAACGCCAGAATTTCCGGCTGGAGCCGTCAGGGGCAACGACCTGCGGCCTGCCACCATCGGAAATCCCGATATTTTTAAGCATTTGCTGCGCCTTATCAATATAATATTGATCACTTATAGCGGGCTTATGGTTCATCTTCCCTCACGTATTTCTTCTGCCGCCCCGGAAACAAGCCTCTCTTTCACCTCGACGCCTGCGCCAATTTTTTGATTATCCCAAAGCACACTGCGGCAGATAGAACAGCCCCTGCCCAATGAAACGCCACTGCCAATCATCACCCAATCCTGCACCGCAGCCGCTGTCATATCCACATCCTTTGCGATAAAAAAGGGGCCATCCGGCTTTTTCAACTCCGGCCAGCAGGGCACTTTTCCCTGCAAAAGACCGCCATGCAGTTGCAGATAATCCTCCGGCGTGCCAATATCCGTCCAGAAAAACCCCGGATCATCATCCACCCGAAAACAGCCCAGCTCTTCCCCTTGCGCCAATAGATTTCTATAATGGCTAATAATACAGGAAAAGCTGTCGGGGCAGATTCCGTTCAAGACAGACGGCGTTATTATCTGCACTCCGGTATATGCCAGTTTTATCGGCTCCCCTGCGCCGCTATTCTCCGCAAAATGGCAAACACTGTCACCATCGCAAAAAACAGTATTAAACCGGGGGGAATCATGCATGGCAAGGGTTACCCGTTTTTCCTGCCGCAGATGGTGGCGGTAAAGCCGCAGCAAATCTATGGTATGATAAATATCCCCATTGGTCACCAACACAGGATCATCAGAAAAATAGCGCATCGCCCGCCGCAAGCCCCCGCCTGTACCAAGCACCTTTTCTTCGTTTTGCACAATAACGCCAAAAGGAACATAAGGGGCAACAGCGGCTTCAATCTGCTCTGCCAGATAGTGGCAGTTCACAACAATCCTGGTAAACCCAAGAGACAGGAGATGTTTGATAATTAACAGCAGCAGGGGGGTATCCAGTATTGGGAATAGCGGTTTGGGGCGCAACCGGGTATGGGGAAGAAGGCGGGTACCAAAACCTGCCGCCAGAATCATGGCCTGCATTGCTGATGCCCCAGACAAGAAACAACGTAAAGTTCACCGATAGCTTTAACCGTCTGATGAAACAACGTATTCTCCTTATTCCTTCCTATATCTGGGGAAATTATCCCCTCCATTTCATGCGGGAACAATTTGCAGGGGGATAATTTCATTTTCGATTCTTGCCATACTTTGTTCAGCCATTTTGAGATCATAACTATTTTGCAAGTTCATCCAGAATTGCGGAGTGGTATTGAAGTATCTCGCCAGTCTGAGAGCAGTATCAATAGTGACGCCTCTCCTCTGTTTTATCACATCATTAATTCTTGGCACAGGAACCCGTAAGGCAGCAGCTAACGCACTTGCACTCATATTTAATGGCTCCAGATACTCTTCCATGATTATCTCTCCAGGATGGATTGCCCGCATATTATTCATAATTTATTGTTCCTAATGGTAATCTGTTATCTCTACATCGTATGGTTCATCAGACCAGGCAAAACAGATACGCCACTGTTTATTGATTCTTATACTATATTGCCCTCGTCTATCGCCTCCAAGTTTTTCAAACTTATTTCCGGGTGAGGATCGTAAATCAAGCAATTCAACCGCATTATCAAGAATTTGAAGTTTACGTTCTGCCTGCATCTGAAACGCCTTGAACCGTTTTGGGCTTTTTCCTTCGTAAAGGGCTTGTGTGTACTTACATGTAAAATTTTTTATCATGGATAAGAACTCAAAGCTGGCTTCCAGACTTCAATAAATCAAAAATAAGGATAAAAGTTCCAATAAACGGACCAAACGGGCGTAAAGACAAAAAACCTACTTCGCCTTAACATGCAGCTTACCATTCTCATCCTCCCGCACCCCGACAACAACAATACCGGCAGCATTGGCAGCCTCTATCATCTCCTCCCTGTCAAAAAGAAGCGATTGTCCCGCCTCCACTGCAAGAACAGAAGCCTTTACCCGCTTCATCCTGTTGATGGTGGTTGGCCCGGTAGCAGGAAGATCAAAACGAAAATCCTGTTCAGGTTTGCGCACCTTCACCACCACCGTCTTTTCCCCGCCAAGTCTGCCGCCTCTATCTATAGTAGCATCAGTGCCGTCGATAGCCTCCACTGCCAGCACCACAGAATCGCGCACCACCACACACTGACCAATATCAAGCTGACCAATAGCCTTCGCATTGCGCCAGCCAAATTCAATATCCTGCCACTGCGCCTTGCCCGGTTTCTTTTTGCTAAGTACTCCGCAAGGGAAAAGAAGATGGCGCAGATAAAGGGTCGATTCAACAACCTTGATACCCTCTTCCTCCAGATACCGGGCCACCGCCCGTAAAATTGCATCATCCTGCCTGCGGTCTATCTTGCTCCATAATGACAATGCGGTAAAATCGGGAAGAATATCACGAAAGATACGGGTCTTGGTTATGGTGCCCAGGAAAACAGTCTCACCAACACCTTCCTTTTTAAAAAAACTGATCACCTTGCCGAGCTGGCCAAGTTTAATCCAGCATACCGCGTCAGCCCCGGCGGTAACAGCTTCATCTGTTTCGCCCCGAAAAGCGACCACCACCACCCGCCGCCCGGCTTCCCTTGCTGCCTTCGCAAAAAGAAGGGGGAACTGCCCGCCGCCGGCGATAATACCTATATTCTCAGATCGAACAGTCATCACAACCTCTAGTCATCACTTGTCCTCTGGACAAAGCCTCTGGTTGAATCTTCCATAAACTTGACCAGATAAAGCACTTCATCACAATCAGGAAACCGTTTTTTCACCAGCTCAAACGCATCTTTTTTCAGCAGCTCATCTGTTTTAAAAATAGTGCGAAAGGCCTGATCCAGATTGGCTATAACCTCCTTGCTGAAATTATTGCGCCGCAGCCCGACCTTATTGATCTTTGAGATCTTGGTTTTATTCCTCGTCCCGGAAACAAGCATATAGGGCGGCACATCCTTGCTGATGCCCGACATACCGCCAATATAACTATATGGCCCGATACGACAAAACTGATGCACTGCAACAAGACCACCGATCGAGGCATAGTCATGTACCGTAACATGACCGGCCAGAGTCGCAACATTGGCCATAATCACATAATCACCGATCTGACAATCATGCGCAACATGGGTATAGGCCATCAGCAGGCAATGATTACCAATCACCGTTTTCCCACCACCCTTTACTGTACCCCTATTGATGGTGGCATACTCCCGAATGCGGTTATCCGAACCAATAATCAGCTCTGTCGGCTCCCCCTTATAGGTGAGATCCTGTGGGGCACCACCCACAGCCGCATAGGAATAGATAGTATTGCGCTCGCCAATGGTGGTTGGCCCTTCAATAACCACATGGGCACCAATTTTAGTATCCGCCCCTATCTTCACCCCTTCTTCAATAACACTATAGGCACCAATCTCGACAGAAGGATGAATTTCGGCACTCTCTGCAATAACCGCTGTTTGATGAATTTTACTGTTTGCCATTATATTCTCTGTTTTTTATCCTAAAGAAGACATCAGTTCCGCTTCGGCAACCACCTGTCCATCCACCGTGGCAACTCCCTCCATCTGCATAAAGGAACGCTTTTTCTTCTTTGTTTTCAATGTATATATAATCTGATCTCCCGGTAACACCGGCTTGCGGAACCGGGCCTTGTCGATTCCGGCAAAAAAGATCACCTTCTCACCAATAAATTCGGGCTGATCGTAAAAGGCCATCACCCCTCCCACCTGTGCCATACCTTCGAGAATAAGAACTCCAGGCATAATTGGCTCTCCAGGGAAATGGCCCTGAAAAAACGGCTCATTAATGGTAACATTTTTCAGCCCGACAACCTCCCTGCCCACATCCATAGATAAAATCCTGTCAACCAGCAAAAAAGGGTAACGATGGGGCAGACGTTTGATTATCTCACCGATATTAATAGTTTCAGGCACCGCCACCTCACTCATTGCACTCCTCTCTTTCATCTTTTATCTCCTTGATAAACCTGCTGTTTTCACGTATCCTTGCCTGTAATTCCGGGAGTTTATTATAAACGGCACAACATTTCGCCCACTGTTTCACAGGAATTGCCGGAGTGCCGCCAACAACCGATTTGGCATCAACATTACCGGTCACAGCACCTCTGCCTGCAACCATAACCTGATCGCCAATAACAATATGCCCGGCAGCACCTGACTGTCCACCCATAACCACATTACGACCAAGGGTTGTGGAACCGGCAATCCCCACCTGTGAAACAAGCAGGGTATTCTCTCCGACAACCACATTATGCCCAATCTGCACCAGATTATCAATTTTTGCACCGCTTTTAATCACTGTCTCGCCATAGGCAGCACGGTCAACAGTACAATTGGCACCAATCTCCACATCATCCTCAATACGAACAATGCCCACCTGGGGCCGTTTTATATGGCACCCCCGCTCATCTGTAGCATAGCCATAGCCATCACTGCCAATCACCGTACCGGAATGGATAATAACCCTGCTGCCAACCACACACTTGTTGTAAATTGTAACATTTGCGTTGATAACACAGTCATCACCAATCTGCACATCGTCACCAATCACTGCGCCAGATTCAATCAGAACCCGTTCACCAATTCTCACCCGCTCACCAACAGTGGCATGAGGCGCAATGGTAACAGCGGCGCCAAGGGTGCTTCCCTCCCCAACAAAGGCGGTATGGTGAACCCCTTTGGCAATAAAAGGCTCTTCCAGAAAAAAGTTATGGGTAATTGCCGCAGCCAGATAAGGATCTGCAACCTGAAGAAGTGTTGCCGATACGCCAGGCAGCTCGTGAACACTCCTTGATACAAAAATCGCCCCGGCATGACACTCTTCAGCCACCATCTTTCTGGCTGCCACCAAAAAACTTATATCATCCGGCCCCGCAGTCTCCAGTGGCGCAAAATTCGTTATAACCTTTTTTTCATCTCCCAGTACAACGGCATCCGTTTTCGCCGCCAACTCTGCCAGAGAAATTTGTTTATACATAATCGTTTCCCTTATTATTACCAAATATCCTGTTCCTTACTTAATAGAGAAGATACCTCTTCCGTATTTTCAAAAATTCCTGCAGCCCGGGCTGCCACCCTGCCTCAATCTCAGTAACAGCATCCCCCTGTTCAAGTCTTTTGCGCAAAGCACTATCGCCTAAAACAAGATCCATCGGCAACCGGGTAAATTCATATTCATAGGGCGGTTGTTTATACGAGAACTTGTCTGGATAAAGCAGCATTGCCGCCTGCAACAGGGCAAGAGACGTACGATAGGGGCGAAAAAGGGTGCTGTCGGTAACATGGATCTGAAAACCAGTACACCGCTGCCCTGCATATTTCCCTGAAGTCGGCTCAAAGACAACTGGCCGCAAAAAACAGCCGGGCAACTCCGTTTCTTTCAGAAAATCAAGCATCTGCTGATGATGCCAATATGGCGCGCCAACAAACTCAAAGGGCTGGGTTGTCCCCCGTCCTTCCGAAACCTGCGTTCCCTCCCAGATCACCTGCCCCGGGTAGACCTGCGCTGTTGCCGGCGTTGGCATATTGGGAGAAGGTGCCACCCAGGGCAGCCCGTTTTCTGCGGCCAGCATCTCCCTTTCCCAGCCCGAAATCGGCATAACCTCAAGCTCTGCGCCAATGGCAAATTCCCGGTTAAACATCAGGGCCAGTTCACCAATGGTCATTCCATGACGCATCGGCAGCGGGTAAAGACCAACAAAGGAGGTGCAATCTGCCTGCAGGATATTGCCCTCAACCAGAACACCGCCAATCGGGTTTGGCCGGTCAAGAACAATAACTCGCTTGCCAAATTCGGCTGCCGCTTCAAGACAGTAGGCAAGCGTATAAATAAAGGTGTACACCCTTGTTCCAACATCGACCAGATCAACCAGCAGAGTGTCCAGCCCCGCCAGCATCTCTTCTGTCGGCTTGCGCCGCTCTCCATAAAGGCTGAAAATCGGCAGGCCGCACACCGCATCCCGGCTATGGGCAGACTCGACCATATTATCCTGCTTTTCCGAAAAAAAACCATGTTGAGGCGAAAAAAGCGTTGTCAGTCGTCTCCCCAATTTCCTCTGCAGCGGAATCCGCCCCTGTACAAGATCATATGTAACTGATGCCTGATTGGACAGATACCCGCAGCGCTCATCCGGCACTACCGGTGAAACACCTCCCCGATCAACAAGAAAATTATCAAGGCCGCAATAGACCATCCACACCACCCCTTACTGGAAGAATTGAGATAAAAAACTTTAATTATACCCATAATTTTATGCAATGTCAAAATATTGAAAAAACAGGGCCAGCCAGCAATAAAGTGAACAGACTTGTTGAATAATTAAAAATTTCGTTTATATTTGAGCCGTTATAAATGCCTGAAAATTTCTCCTGTCAATCAGCAGCGAGAAGTGGCAGCCCCAGCCTGAACAGGTTTTACATATATCCCCCAAAGTTCTTCTTATGGAGTTTTTTATGTTTTCATATCCCATCAACAAAATAGTAACTGCATCTCTTGCTTTCTGCCTTATACAGATTTCAGCAACCATCCTCCCCGGCCAGTGCGATGCAAAAACCATGTATGTAAAACCAGTTCAGGAACTTGCCCTGCGCCGTGGTCAGGGGACAGAGTTTAAAATTATCAGTGTTGTTAGCTCCGGGACAAAAGTAAAAGTTCTGGAACAAAACAGCGATTATGCGAAAGTACGGCTAAAAAACGGCAAGAAAGGCTGGATGTTAAAACGATTTCTGGTTAGCGATCCGCCTGCCGAGCAACAGCTTGAAAAAATGGCCGAAGAAAATGCCAAACTAAAGGCACAAAGAGAAGAGATTGCGAAAAAAACCGCAGAAGCAACTGCTTCCCTTGAAGAGATGCAGACCCAGCTAAAAAGTGTATTGGCCGAACGTAACACACTTCTGGAAAATTACCAGCAACTGCAGAAAGACTCGGCCAATGTTGCATTGCTAAAAAAAAATCAGGAAGAGACAAGGCAGATTAACTTGCAATTAAGCGAACAGATAAACGCTATCAAGGATGAAAATGCGGTATTGAAAAAAGAGAAAAATCTCGACTGGTTTATTGCTGGTGCGGCAGTACTTGCCATCGGTTTTTTACTGGGAAAAATCCCCTCCCCTGCCGGACGAAGAAAACGGGGCTATCTTCTGTAAACCGTGCAATATAAAAATATAATATCCCCCTTTCTCCCCCTTTACTGTTTCCATAAACAGGAAGAGGGGTTGTAAATATATTCTTTTCAGGTATTATTCATAATATATCATTGTATAGACGGGATACTCTGATCCGCCCTGTATAACAACACAATGGTATCCTCCTTCATAAACAGGCTGTTCTTGCCGAAATATACAATAAAGACAATTTCAAGCCCTGTTTTTGCTTTTTTATGGAGAAAACAAGATTATGTGGAATTTGCAAACGATTTGTAATCACAGAGGAATCAGCCTTGTTGAAGTTGTTGGGGTTCTGGTCATTACCTCCATTCCTGGCTTTATGGATTCCCCTGATGCTGAATACAAACTCCAAGACAAGGATGAAAACTACCAATCGTGATTTAATATCAAATCTGGAGAGGGCAAGAATGGACGCCGCCAAAAGAAATCGTTCAGTCTATGTCCTCTTTACTCCGGGAGACTGCACTGGCTACTATACCAGCAGCGGTTCCTATGAAATTGTTATTGATACCGGTAAGGACGATGTTGATACGGGTGATCGAAGATTCACTCTTGCCGGAAAAAAGGAAAATACCAGCTCAAGGCGGGATCAGCCTTATGTAAAACAAATCTGCTGGTCGCTACCAATACAAAACAGTTCTGCTTTAATGGCAGGAGGCCGTAGACAACTAGGGAGAAATTTTGAAAAAAACGAAAAATAAATATTTCCAGGCACTATAAAAAGGGAGAAAAGCATCCGGTATATACGATTAGCGTAACCGTAAACGGGCAGGTATCCATTGATTCATAAGGGGAAGAATGATAACGAAAAACAAAGGATTTACCCTTGTAGAGCTAATGATAGCCCTGGCAATGTCGGGCATTATTATTGCGGCAGTCTATTCTGTCTATAGCGTGCAGCAACGAGCCTATGGCAAACAAAATCAGGTTATGGATATTCAGCAAAACCTGAGAGCCATTCTCTATATCATAAGCCAGGAAATTCGTATGGCAGGTTTTTCCTTTACTCCGGGAAATCGTGGATTTTCCAACGCAAATGCCACCTCCATGACATTTTCATTTGATAGAAGAAAAAAGAAAAAAAACTCTTATAAATATAAAGAGAAAAAGGTTACCTATTCATTTTCAGAAGCAAAACTTAAATTTAAAACGGGCACCCAGACCCTTGCCAATAATATAGAAAAGATTGAATTTTACTATACATTAAAAAATGGAAACAAAAAACTTGCTCCCACCTCTGTAAAGGATATTCGCGCTGTAACCATCTCCATTTTAGGCCGTAGCGAAAAACAGGACAATACGTTTAAAGATACCAATATCTATAAATCAGCAAGTGGGGCCAACTGGTCACCAACAACGGAAAAAGACAAACATTATCGCCGCCAGCTTTTTATAACAACCATTCAATGCAGAAATATGGGGCTGTAATATGAAGCATATCAACGAAAAAGGCGTTACCCTTATTGAGGTGGTTATCTCTCTTGCCGTTCTTGCCTTTGGCATTCTCTCGCTGATGCTGCTCTATACCTCCGGTATAAGGGGTGTCAGCAAGGCGCAAACACTTACCCGGAAAACCAATCGGGCAACAGCGCAAATTGAAGAGATCATGTCGATGAAATACAGCAAAATAAAGGTTAATAGCTGCAAGACAAAGACCATTCAAAATATCACGATGAAAACATGCTGGACCATTACCCCAAATTCCCCGATAAAAAATACCAAAAAAGTAAAAGTTGATATTTCTTTTGAGAATAATAACACAGGCACAATCAGTTATGACTATATCAAACCTTACCATAAATAGAATACAGAGCCATTCTATTATAAAAAACCAGCAAGGGTTTACCCTTGTATTAACAATGGTCTTTCTGGTTATCCTCTCCCTGGTAGGAGTTACCGCAATACGCTCCTCACGAACAGATGTGCAGATAGCAGGAAATGAGCGTTGGGCAATAGACAGTTTTTATCGAAGCGAAAGCGGCGCAGGAATTACCACACGTATACTTGAAGATATATCGCGAGGAAAAGTTGGGGGAATGAAATCCCCTACTAAAGACTTTAGCTATGGAGAAACCCTGCTTACAGATATAGATTTTGATCTGGATAGTAAAAATAATGGGAAATTATCAGGAAAGAAAAACCCGGACTGGGGAACAGAGAGCAGTTTAACTGCCCATATCTTCTGGCCTAAAGATAATCTGAAAACTCGTTCCGCTCCCTATACAATAAAACACCCCCCTCTTACCCAAATACTTGTTGGCAAAAAAAACAGAAAACCAATTGGTGAATCAGTGGAAACGGGGCGAGGGAAAGATAGCTCATCTTCCCCGGGAGGAGCATATTTTGATATATGGAGCAGAAATAGAGGCCAATCAAATGCGGAAACTGTTTTGCATATACGATGGCTGCATATTGATTAACAGATCATAAAAGGAGACAATTCCTATGTATAATAATTATATGCGTATTATATTCCTGTTATTATGCCTTCTTTTCAGCCCTGGGATACTTCAGGCACAGCAAACGGCAGATATTGATTCGGTTATCAAAAAAATGCAAAACAGAAATGGGACATATTATGTTCTTATAGAAGAAGATGATAAATGGCATCCTCTTGCTCCAAACCTGGAAATAGGATTCTGCGAAGGGGGAAAAGCGGGAATTAGAGAACTTATACGTATGAAATCGTTTATTGATAAGCCAGCCCGCTTTACAATGGGAAAAGATAATATAATCTACAGCATATTTTTTGTGTGTTTATAACTCTATTCGGGAGAAATTATAATGAAGAATAGCACAAGAATATCTTTTATCTTTTTTATACTCTACTGGCTGTTTTTCCCGGCAGAGAATCTTGCTGCAGAAGAGATTGACCCTCAGGAACCCTCTATGAATATGTATAAAAAGGAACCGGCACTCTTTACCAGTCCGGTAAAGCCTTCGGTTATGTTAATGCTGGATAATTCAGGAAGTATGATTACTCCTGCATATAGACCTCGGTCAAACGCCTATAATCATTCAAGGGACTATTATGGCCTGTTTAAACCAGAACTATATTATCACTATAATTCTAGCAAGAAATACTTTGAACAATGTGCAGAAAACAGCACTCAAAGCAACTGCCCCTGGAGCGGAAATTTTCTTAACTGGCTGACAATGCGCCGTATAGATATTTCAAAAAAAGTTTTAACTGGCGGGGCAACAATGAAAAGATACGGGGATACTTGTCTTTATACTCAACCCTGGCCAAGTTATTATCTGAAAGGTTACAGCTATAACAAAAATAAATACCCTGATAAAAACGGTAATGAGAGAACTATCACTCCACATCATTGTAATAACAGAACTGTATTCGTCTACTTTACAAGTACCAGCCCCGCCAGTGCAATATTCTACCTTTCTAAAGACGGCGTACATTATTACCAATATGGCCCTCGATTGGGAAAATATGATCTCGTAATAAAAGTTCCAGAAGGTGAGGAGATTAAAGGGCTTATCCAAAAAACTGCCTCTGATATCCGCTATGGTCTTACCGTCTTTAATAGAAGAAGGCAGGGAGGAGATATAAAACAGTATATTGGTGCAAAGGTTAAGGATATTATTGATGATATCAATAGCGATTATCCAAATGGGGGAACACCTCTTGCAGAAACGCTTTATACAATAGGCGGGTATATGGCGCAAAGTAAGAGAAAAGAAAAAGAAAAATGGACTGTAGTCGGACCCAGATATTATACAACGTCCTATCGAATCAGTAAAAAATGGGATCCCTTTTATGATAATGATAAACAGGAATATATTCCCTGTTCAAAAGCCTTTGTTGTTATGCTTACTGATGGCTACCCCTCAGGAGACATGAATATTCCCGCCAGATATAGAGACAACTACCAAACAAAAAATATTGTAAATATCGCAAGATATGTCCATCGCACAGATTTAAGAAGCGATGAGTCTGGAATGCAGAATGCAGCAAAGGTGCTGGCTGGAAAGCAAAATATTACTCTTTATCCTGTCTATACCTTTGGCAATACACCAACACCACCAACAGCCTTGATTGAGGCTGCCAAAAAGGGAGGGTTTGACAGTGATGCAGAGGTTGAATATAAGGATGATAATGGAGTTCAAATTCCCAAAAACCTTTTTAATGCCAAAGATGGTAAAGCACTTGAGACAGCCTTGCAGGAAACGTTCAACGAGATTCGCAATACCGCCACTTCCGGGACATCTATTGCGGTTCCCAGTAGTTCTGTTGACGGGTCTGGTGCAACCTTTCAAACCGTTTACAGGCCATCCAGACCAAACGACGACGGGGATGATATTGCCTGGACAGGAAATGTCCAGGCCCTTCTTATTGATCCACAAGGAAATAGCAGGGAAGATACCAATAAAAATCAGCAGCTTGATATGATTGCTGATCTTATTATTAAAACAAAAACAGATGAAACCTCTGGAGCTGTTTCTGTTGTTAAATATAAGGATTATAATGGCGATGGAATTTTAAGTAAGCATCTTATTGAAAGAGATGATGAAGATCTTAATGGCAATGGAGTATCTGGAGAAACCATTGATGAAACCCAGGAAGCAGGAAATTGTTCCCTGAAGAAAGTTTCCTATCTCTGGTCCGGGGCAGAATGGCTAAACGATATTTCCGATACAAATATTCTGTATCATCCACTCTATCTTGGCAAGGAAAATAAACGTTATCTCTTTACATATTTTGATATAAACGATAATGGCAAGGTAAATTCTGGAGAGATAAAAAGATTTACACAAGATCTTGCTAATGATAACAGGTATATTGGTTATTTTTTAGGCACTGCAACAGGAGATATACGAGACTTTAATAACGATAAAAATATTGATAGAGAAGATTTAAAAATACTTATAAATTATATTCGAGGAAAGGATTATCCAGGTAACGCAAAACTTCGTTCCCGGAGATATAATGGAAAAACATGGCGGCTGGGAGATATTATTAATTCATCTCCTGTCGCTGTACAAGCACCTTTTGCCGGATATGATACAGTCTATAATGATAAAAGTTATAGAAAGTTCAAAAGAAAATATTCCGATAGAAGAACCGTTGTCTATACCGGTTCCAATGATGGTATTTTTCATGCCTTTAATGGCGGGTTTTATCAAAAGGAATATACTGATACAAACGGGAACACCTTCTATAACAAGTTCTGGAAATATTGTAAAAAAGATGATAATGGCACACTTACCTGTAATGATTCCCACCCAAGGGCAATCGCTCTTGGTCAGGAGATATGGGGATATATTCCACAAAATTTGCTGCCCCATCTGCAATGGCTGCCACAAACAGATTATAGCCATATCTATTATAATGATTTATCACCATTTATTTTTGAAGCACAGCTTTGGGATAAGGAAAATGATTCGCTTCATGTCGGAGGCTGGGGAACATTACTGATAGGAGGGATGAGATTTGGTGGCGGCCCTATTGAGGTTAATACCAAGGCCTTTGACGGCGATCCCCAGACAACAGAAAAACGTCTGATGCGTTCTGCCTATTTTCTGATGGATATTACCGATCCAGAGGGCCCTCCTATACTCCTTGATGAGTTTTCTATTGATACATATAAAAATACTGGAAGTGATAAACGAACAAGTTTTACCACTGTATTACCAAGCCTTGAATATGTAACATCAGATAATGGCCGGGACTGGTTCCTTGTTTTTGGAACAGGCCCGACAACACTGGATGGAAAAAGTACCGACAGGGCCAGGGTTTTTATATATAAATTACCATCCTTTGCCGGAACAACACAAGGAGGCTTGTCCGCTATTGATGTTATTGATACATCTTCATGGACAAAAATCTTTGAAATTGATGAACAAAACTCCTTTATCGGGAATTTTTATGGTGCCGATTTTCAGGTAGGGTCCAATCCAGGAGCCTTTACCACCGATGCTATCTATTTTGGTACCGTTTTCGGAGACACAAATCAATGGAAAGGGAAATTGCATCGTATTGTTGTGCAGAACGGCTTAAATGATCCAGCCAGTATTACAAGCTGGGAAGACAAGGTTCTTTTTAATGCACAAGCACCGATATCGATCAAACCACAGATCTCCCTTGATAATAATGAAAATGTCTGGGCCTATTTTGGAACAGGTCGCTTTTATGCTCCTGAAGACAAGGAAAATTCCCAGCAGATGAAACTTTATGGTATAAGGGAATCTATGGTCTATAACAGGAAGCTGCATGACAAGATTCCCGAATATAAGGAAATAAAGAAAGAGGATTTATTCAATAGTACCAATATAAAGGTATATGCCGGTACAGCACCGGGTGAAGCGGAAGTTGTGGGAGGCGGGGTAAATAATTTTTCCGCACTTGAAAATTTGATAGATAATAAAAAACAGGGATGGTTTGTTGAGCTGGCCCAGGGAAACGGAGACCAGGGAGAAAGGGTTATTGTTAATCCTGTAATCCGCAGCCAGGTAGTAAATTTCAATACATTTGTTCCATCAACAGATATTTGCGATCTATCCAGCAAGGGATATGCATATGATTTTTACTATAAAACGGGTACTGCCTTCTGGAATCCTATTATGGGCACCAAAAAGGAAGGGGACAAGGAGCGTTCAATTTCCCGTATAGATATTGGTGGGTTAAGCTCATCCTCTGCCTTTCATAGTGGTGAAAACGGGCTGACCCAGACAATCCAGAGAGCTGATGGCGGGGTTGAAAAATTTCCCATTAAGACCCCAGGCCCCAATAAAAGTGGCAGGGTTTTCTGGGAAGATATAGAGGAGTAAACAAAAGTTACTGATATTATAAAAACACCCCGGGAATTGTTTTCCCGGGGTGTTTTATTTTCACAAAAAAAAGATAATCACATCATCGCCAACAACTCGGCAACCAGATTTTCAATACCAGAAAAGATATCGGATATTCTGGAATCAAGCATATAACAGGGTGTTGTTACAATTTTATTTTCACGATCAACCACAACCTGGCCTTCTCCCGCCTCTTTATGTATTGCACCTGCCTTTGTTAGCACATCAGCAATATCTGCACTATTACCAATGGTTACGGTGGCGTTATTTATAACCCTGGCAAGAAGAACAGGGGAAATACATAATGCACCAACAGGTTTGCCCAGCGCATTAACCTTGAGTATTACCTGCTCTATTTCCTTATTTACGGTAAAATCTGCACCATCTTCTGCAAAACTGCAAAAGGTTGTGGCGACGCCAAAGCCTCCCGGAAAGATCACGCCGTTAAAATTTGCTGCATCAAAGCCTTGCAGCGGCAAGATATCGCCTCTTGCTATTCTGGCAGCTTCAACAAGCACATTTCTTTTTTCATTCACTTCCGTTTTATGGTAGTGGTCAAAAACCCTTTTTTGAGCAATATCCGGCGCAAAACAGGAATAGGCAACACCAGCCCGATCCAGTGCCAGCATGGTCAGCACCGATTCATGAATCTCCGCACCATCATTTACCCCGCAGCCAGAAAGGATAATTGCTATCTTTTTTTGTTCCATAATTAACTCCCGTTTATGTTATAATCTTTATTACAATATCAACCAAAGATGCTGTAGTGCTGTCGCCAGCTTGACAATTCTCCATATAAGCAAGTAGAGTAAAGGCAGTAACCTGAAGAATCTGGTAAAGCGGGTTGCAGATATAACCAGACCAGTCCAGAACTATTATTTGCCATCAAAAAACAGATACGTCAGGCAGACAGCATATTTATAAAAAAAGGATAACAGATAAAGACCTTTCCTGGAATAGAGAAAAAGCAGAAAGGGCCAGGGAGAGTTGAAAAATCTCCCTGGTCATTTTACCTACCATGCCTGACATAACAAAAGGAGGCACAAATGAACCAGAAAGAGCGTCAAACAGCCACGACGACATCCCCCCGCTGGATACCCCTTTTGGGAGGAATTTTAGGTAGTACAACATGTGGCCTACTCCTTTATGCCTTTAGTGTCTTTATTAAACCCCTGATGAAACAGTTTGGCTGGACGGTACCGGAAGTTGCCCTGGCCTTTGCAATCATCTGCTTGATCTTTGGGCTGATAACCTTTCCTGCCGGACGAATGAGCGACAGGTACGGCCCTCGTATAATTGTGCTTGTCGGCAGTTTGCTGATGGCATTTGGCTTTTTTATGGTTTCAACCATCACGCCACCAACAGAGGCGGCACTGCTTGCTGGCGATAACAAGACGCAACTCTATCTGCTCTACCTCTACTACGGACTTTTTTGTGGCGTTGGCGGCGGCATGATATATCTTCCACCGATTGCAACTGCCCCCAAATGGTGGCCGGATAAACGTGGACTGGCAACAGGCTTTACTGTGGTCGGTCTGGGTTTGGGTTCCTTTATTATGGCTCCACTGGCTACCAGGATGATTGCCCATTTTGGTTCGGCACTCCCCGTTTTCAAGTATGTTGGTATCGCAATGGGCATTATGGGTGTTGCGGCTGCTATCTGCCTGAAAAATCCACCAGCCGGCTATAAACCTGCAGGATGGGAACCTCCACAGCCTGCAGAGAGTGACAGTGCCAGAACCTTTCGTGATCATACCTACGAAGAAACCAGAAAAACTCCACAATTCTGGCTGCTTTGGATTGCATATTTTTGTGGTTCCTTTGCCGGACTGATGGTTATAGGATTAATTGCCAAACACGGTGTTGATGCGATGAGTATTGCCTATCGTGTAAAAGCAGGGCTTGATCTCGCAGCAGCTCTCCCTGAAAATATTGAAAACAGTATTGCCGGAGCCGCTGCAGTAGCACCAGCCACCCTTGCTATCTTCAATGCCCTTGTGCGGGTTATGATTGGCCCGATTGCCGACAGGGTTGGCACCAGGCGCAGTTTTACTGTTTTACTTGCCTTACAGGTTGGTGCAATGCTGCTCCTTTTCCCTGCGGGGAAAACCACCATTGCTCTTGCCGCTGTTGCAGGTTTGATTGGCTGGAATTACGGCGCAATGTTCACCCTCTTTCCTGCAACCCTGCTTAGCTACTATGGCGCGTCAGCACAGGCCTCAAACTATGGGTTGCTTTTTACCGCCTGGGGCGTTGCCGGATTCTGCGGCCCCTATCTCGGGGGGAAATTGCAGGCACTTACCCACTCCTTCTTTATCCCTTTTGTTGTCTCTGCAATATTACTCTCTGTTGCGGTGGTGATTATTGCGATGCTAAAGGCTCCCGAACAGAAAGCTGCCTGAAAAACAGTAAAAAATACCTGCTATCTTTACAAGCTTTACCATAAAAGAAAACACCCTGCTTTTTTTGGCTTACCACCAAAAAAAGCAGGGTCTCTTTCACCAAACCAGAGGAGTGTCTCCGGTTTTATCGTCTTACTGGTTATTCCAGCGGTCAATGCACTCCTTGATAACTTCATGCGCCTTGGCTACATCACCAAAACCCTGAACGTTGGTGGTGCCAGGCTTTTTCAGATCCTTGTAGTGGGAGAAGTGATGG
>PDWI01004064.1_pt1 | contig 20035 bp, 12 predicted proteins | sample 1430891 | NCBI WGS metagenome assembly PDWI01 (sample SAMN01162508, study PRJNA174530) | Oral metagenome, whole genome shotgun sequencing project. | biome: Marine environment; feature: Marine mammal; material: Swab sample of the gingival sulcus; isolation source: swab sample of gingival sulcus...
AGTTTTACTAAAAAATATAGTATTGTAAATCAATGTTTTAGAAATTAGTTGAGATTTTATGTGTGAAATCATTAAAAATCATAACACTCTAATTACTAATTATTTAACGAATTTCATGCGTTTGATCTGGGATAACATAGTATACTTGATTTAATTGTTTATAAAATGCAAAGATATTTTTTTCTGAACACCCCTAATGTGTAGTAGGAAATTATTTTTCTTACACCCGATGGGTTAAACCCATTGGATAAGGATAGAAGCGTTTCATGCAATGTCTCTACTATCCAATGGGTTTAACCGTAACGGATAGCTTCGGGGTTCATGTACTTTTAAAGTTTACGAAAAAAAACTTTAAGGTTGCAAAAACATTATCTATAAAAAAAACTACGTTTTAACTTATGAATTTTTAGCGTCTTATAAGGTTTGTTTTCCACCCAAAAAACTAACAACATATTTTAAAAACTCGCAAAAACTCATTGATTATTCTATATAGAATTTTGTTTTAATTTTTTTCATATTGTTTAATTTGTCGTAAGCCTTTATAAATAGTGTGTTTTCTCCTTGTTTGAATTTAGATATTTTATTTGTGTAAAGTTTGAAATTAATATCATCAAAGCTGTATTCAATTTTTTCAGTCCCCGTAATATTATCTATTGCCGAAAGGTAAATGTTTACATAAGTCGGATATACATTTATTTCGTTTATTTTTTTTCGTGGCGGTGTGCTGAAATGAGTAGCCGGTTCAGGTGGAAGCAAATCGGCAACAACGTACATGGTCGCAGTATTTCTATTATTTACATTATCGTATGCGAAATATTCAATCATGTGTTTTCCATTTTCTGAAAGCGAAAAAGGAACTGTGTATTTAGACTCTTTTTGTTTGCCGTCTATTGAATATGTTATGTAGCTAAGTCCCGACTCTGTATCTTTTCCGTTTAAGTGTATTTTTGTATTTTTTCCGCAGTATACAGTGTCTTTGGTTCTAAAAGTTTTTCCTGAAAATTTATGATTTAACGAAGGTCCTACCAAGTCTACATATATTCTTTCGCGATTGTATTTGTAATTACTGTATTTTCCTTTTGTGTTAAAGCTTTGGTTACCTATTTTATCTAAAGAAAAATAAGTAACTTCGTGAAATCCCGGAGAGCTTGGTAAATAAAAAGGGGCTGTATATGTTGTAAATTTATTATTGTCAATTGAGTATTTTATAGCTTCAATACCGGATTTATTGTCTACTGCTATGATTTTGAATTTAGTTCTTCCCGAAAAGTATGTTTTACCGTCTATGTCAAATCTATCGCCGAGTACTTCGTAGGTGGTTATTGGAGCTTCTTTATCGAGAAAGAATTCAAATTTTTGTATTGCTTCTTTGTTGTTTACTTTATCTAATGAGTAGTATTCCAATATATGGCTTCCATTTTTTATATTTAGCATGGATATTGAACCTTTGTATAATATAAATTTGCCATTGTCAATCCTATAAAATGTTTTTCCTGCCCCTGAAGCGTTGTCTTTTGCATTTAGTGATATTTTACTATTTGCTGATAGAATACTGTTTTTAATACTTATACCTTTAATTTCAAAGCTTGTGGTAGGCGGTGTAAAATCTAATAAAAATGTGTTTGTTTTTATTTTTGTTTCGTTACCTACATTGTCTACGCAATAGTACTTTATGGTATGTTGTCCGTCGGAATTAAAAGTTAAATTATTATCAAATTTTTTAAATTCTCCATTATCTATTGCTACGTATATATTTTCAACGCCGGAGAATTTGTCTTTACATGTAAAATTAACTTTCAGGTCTCTGCCAAAGTATGTTACCGAATTTTTTTCATGTTTGCTTGCATCATTAAAGTTGGCTTTTATTTCCGGCGGTTTACTGTCTGCTATTATTTTAAAAAGGACTTCTCTTTGGGGCATTACTGTTTTTTTTGTGTCAGGGTCTACTATCCATTTTGAGCGTATGTAGTTAGGACCTTCGGTGTCGAGATAAAACGGGTCGGTATATCTGCTTTGTTTTTTATTTACGAGCCTTGTTTTTTTGCCGTCGGGTTCAGACGACACATGTAGATATACGGGCAATGATTTATTCCAGTAAAGATTTCCTTCTTCGTCTTGGTAACTTTTGTCCGGATGTTCAAGTTTATCTTGCGCGTAAGTTGTATATGAAAAAAAAACTAAGAGTAGTAGAAGTATATGTATTTTCATTTTTATAAATTTTAAGTTTTGTGATATTAATAACTTTCCATATTTTAAAACATTGAAAATCAAGCTTTTAGCACAACCACCTATTAGGTTAACTTGCTGATTAAAAACAACTTAAACTTATGGTTTAACGAAATTTTAAGTAATTATTTTCTATGCTTTTTTTTCGGATATATTTATATCTTTAAGATTAATTCCAATTAAAAGGATATCGTCTACTTGATAGTTTTCTCCTTTCCATGTATTAAATTCTTCGTTTAGTGCATTTGCTTGTTTTTTCATTGGGAGGTTTGATACTTTTTCTAATAAGTTATACATTCTTCGTGAGCCGTATTTTTTATTTTTTGCACCTCCGAATTGGTCTCTGTAACCATCTGAGAACATATATATAGAGGTGTCGTCGGTATATTCCATAACGTTGGTTTTAAAATGCACCTCTTTTCTCATTGAAATTTCCCCTCTGTATCCTATTGAGCATCTTGAAGCCTGTAATTTTTGCAGTTCATTATTGGTTATTACGATTATTGGATTTTGTGCTCCTGCGTATTTTAATGTTTTTGTTTTTGGACTTATGGTTATTATCGATACGTCCATTCCGTCTGTATTGTGATTGGTTTCTTGGTTTAGGCTTTCTATAATTCCTTTGTTCAGTTTATGAAGTATTTGAGCGGGGTCTGTAACAAGGTTATTTTTAATTATTATGTTAAAAAGGTTGTTTCCGAGCATTGAGAGGAAGCCACCGGGTACTCCGTGCCCTGTACAATCGGCTGCTATTATTATTAGTTCATCTTTAACTTTTGCATACCAGTAGAAATCTCCCGAAACAATGTTTTTGGGCTTAAAAATAATGAATGAATTTGGGAGATAGTAATCTAATCGATGTGTTTTATCTAACATTGAAATTTGTATAAACTGTGCATAGTTTATACTGTCTTGAATATTTCGGTGTGCTTTCTCTATTTTTGAAAAGGCTACTTTTAATTCATCGTTTTGGGTGTTTATTTCTTCTTTTTGTTGTGATATTTGGAAGTTTTTTTCGCTTAATATTCTATTTGTCTTTTTTGAGCGTATGATACTGTGTGTTAGCAATGCTATAATTAAAAGCAGTGATAGTCCTATTATTGAGAATAGTATTGTTTGCCATCTTTTTTTACGACGTTTTTTTTCTTCTTCTAATTTATTTAGGGTTTCTCTTTGGTCATATATTTTTATAATAAGTTCTTTTTTCGACAAACTATCTAATGCTTTGTCGTATTTTGTGTGCATGGTATCAAGTTCTACACTTTGTTTTTTTATTACATTTTCGGCATTTAATAGTTCCAATTGTTTTATTTTTTCTCTTTCTTCTGCCAGTTTTGCTTTTAACATTGCATTTTCGGCATTTGCATTTGCTTTTTTCACCTTTTCTTCGTTTACCATTTTGTCAAAATTTCTATAATATTCAAAATAGTATTTCGATTTTTTTGTATCTCCTGCCTTTTCGAATGTTTCGGACAGCATTCCATAGCATGAGCGCATTTTTTTCAGGTTATTTTTTTCTCTGGCGTAGTCAAGTGCATCTAACAGGCGTTTTGAGCTTTCGTCGTATCGTTTTAGATTGTTAAGTACGGTAGATAGGTTTATATTGGCTGCTATTATCCCTATGGTATCTTTTCTTATAGTTCTTACTGTTAGAGTTTTTTTCATGTATTCAGCAGCATCGTTATATTTTCCTTCATCGTTACATATTACACCTAAATTACTATTTATCATTGCAATACCATTCTCATTACCCAGTGCTTCATTTAGTTTCAACGAAAGTTTATACAAATCCTTAGCTTTTGCAAAATGGTTGTGTTCCCAGTATATGTTTGCCGCTCTGTTAAGGTGGTCGCTAGCTTCTTTTTTATGGTTCATACTTAGTTGTTTTTCGTATGCGTCCATATATTCTTTTATCAAAGCAGAATCGTTTCTTGACAGGTCATATTTTTGTAATTGCCCATTACTTTTAATGCCTAACAAAAGCAATATTAACAGTGCTGATATTGATATTAAATTCTGTTTAGTAATCATTTCATGAGGAGTAAAATTTACCTTGATATTTTAGGTTTAATTATATCATCGGCAAATGTAATAATTAGAATGTAAAAATAGTATTTTTTTATTAACATTTGTTTTTCTACAAGTTTAAGGGCTACTGTAAAGTTATAGTATAAGCCCAAATTTTGCCACCCTACCCTAACAACACTTATTAACTTTCAAATTAAAAATTACAAACGGCAAAGCCCTTACGTAAACAACCTCAGAGCTAACATACCGGCAGTCAACCAACCACAAATCAGAACGGCAAAACTCGCATATTTTTTTGATTATCAGTAATTTACAAAATACAAAAAAGACCTTTAATCTTTTTAGAAGCTCAAAGGTCTTTCTTTGTTTTGTCTTTATAAAAATTGAAGAATTAAAGGTTAATAGTTTGTTGTTGTTGGTAATATATTTCTGATTAATGTGTACTAAAAATAAGGTAGTCTCTAAAAATTCAAACTTGCTATATCCAATGGGCTTAACTCCAGTGTATATAGAAAAAATAACTTTAAACTTCGCTGTTTTGTAAAAATACGAGCTTAGCTTAATTCTTTTAAATTTCTCAATATTTATACACCATAGTGGTATTGCCTATTGATGGTACATTATTGCTTTTTTGAGCGCCTGCTATACGTATCATTTTGATTTTCAAACCATTGCCTTTGCCGCTGAAATCGTATCTTTTAGCATATCCTTTCATGTTGCTTTCGTGCGAAAGTTTTTGCGGATAATATATTACGGCAGCCAATCTATCACCCGAAAAAAGAACACAAAAGTCAGACATATCGTCATCTATGATTGTTTGTGCTATGTAGGCGGTAAATGTTTCGTTGCCGACAACAAATTTATCGTCTTTTCTGAAAACAGCATTTTTGTCTATTGTATTTAGTTTTTTCAAAAAGTCTTCTTTTGCAGAAATATACGGATAAACTTTACCCAATTCTACACCATCGCCCTTTGACCTTATATTCTTAGATTTTTTCACATCATATTTTGTAAAAACTTGTTTGTATTTATCGCCTTCTTTGCTCACCTTACTTGCCCAAGAGATTTTCACTTTTCGGTCTTCTCGTTTCATTAAGGGCATCAAAATATAGTGTTCCCTGTCAAAAGAATATGTTTTTTCTAACTTTGTGATTGCCCTAACTTGTTTTATTAAATCTTGCATTTTGTAATTTGATGCTTCTAATTTGTTAAAGTCAAAAGATTTTAATTGTGGCATATTGGGTTCAGGAGCATCATCAACAAAAGATTTGTCGTTGAGACTTTTTTCCATTGCCGCAAGCGACCCTAACGGGTTTACTTTCTTAGAACCATCACTCGAAGTTTCTTCTAAACCAAGGTTACCCATTATTTTGTCAGACAACTCATCCGTCGAGCCGTTTGACAAGCCTTTTCCTGCATCAGAATTTTCATCCATAAAACCACTTAACGCATTAAATGCTTCGGCTAAGTCATCAATATTTGCACTGTTATTATTGGTTTTATCGTTTTGTGTGTCGCCAAAAAAATCTTTGTGCTTGGTTTGAATTTGCTCCATTCGTTTTTCAAATCTTTTAAAAACAAGATTTAAAGCCTCTATCTCGTCAGAACTAAGTTCTGCTTTGCAATTATCTAATTTTTGTTTGCATTCGCCCCATTTGGTAAATGCCTCTAATGATGCCATACCAAACTTACCGGCTTCTTGAGCTAATTTTATTTTATCTACGGGTGCTAAATCTTCCTCTTTCACACCTTTATATTTACCCACTTTCTCAATCATTGCATCAAAAACCATTGCGTAATCATCTACTATAACATTCATTTCTTCAATGTATTTACAAACTTTAGGTTTATTTTTCAACGACTCGGGTATTTCTACCTCCAATTTTCCGAATTTGTCATCAGCCTTAGTTTCAGTTTTAGTTTCAGTTTTAGTTTCGGTTTTAGTTTCAGTTTTAGCATCTTTTTTATTATCAACTTTCGTGTTGTCGTTGCTGCACGACAGGGTAAAAAATATAAATACTGTAAGCGTAAATAAAATTATTTTATTCATTTTTTTTGATATTTATAGGGTTATTAAATTTGTTGATGGCTCATTTATAAAACAACGCATCATCACTACAAGTATCTCATAATTAACAAGTTACATTATTGCTAATATTTTTCTTCATAATTCAAATCTTTGTCTACTTTCATAAAACTTCCACTGCCTGCAATCATGTAGTAACCGTCTTTAGTTGGGGTTATCATGCCATTTATAGCTTTATGTTGTCCTATTTTCTTTTGTACATTACCGTCTTTATCAAGTTTTAATATCATAATGTAATAATTTGTTGCAATAAACCCTTTGTCGGAAGTTTCAACAATATCAGAAAGTCCCACATGAGTACAAGGGTTGTCTATGTTTGTTTGCCAAATTTTTTGATAATCATCAGGATTTACTTTTTTTATCACTGTGCCTCCACTGTAAACTCCACCAATCATTACGGCTTTGTCGTCGGAGCTGATTGTTACCTCATTGAAGTAGCTGACAGCATCATCAAATCGTTCTGATATAATGCCTCCACTTGGCGATATTTTCATGAAGTAGCCGGCATAATTATCATTGTCATGTCTTTTTCTTTGACCAACTATTATATAATTACTGCCAAATTTTTCTATATCATAAAACTCGTTGTAATCGCCGGGTTCTTCCGGGTTGCCATATCTTTTAGTCCAAAGTTCGTTACCGTCCTTGTCGGTTTTTATTAAAAGTCCCCAACTGTAAGTATAGCCCCATTCAGTTGCTCCCGTAACATATCCGCACATAAGAAATCCTTGGTCGGCAGTTTCTATTATGTCGAAAATTTTAGTGCGAACATCATACATAAAATCCTTAGTCCAAAGTATATTGCCTTGCATGTCAAGTTTTAGCAAAACTGCAGGACCTATATCTTGGCTTCCATCTTCCCTCATGCCGGTAGCAATTATATTCCCATCGGAGGTAAATTCTAAACTTCGTGCAGTAGCTACTTTGTCTAATTCCACTTTCCACCTTTTTTTACAGTTTTTCCGGTTTCCTTCTTCTGCACAATAAATTCGTCCACCATCCTCATCTTGTATATCGCCTATTACATAGTAATATCCGTCCGGTCCTTGATGAAAATCTCGTACTTTTCTTAAAAACACAGGACTTTCTCGTTTCCAAGTTTTTCGATTATCCTTAAATAAATCTTTTGAGCATGATGATAATAAGATTATTATCAGAACATTTAAAATTAAAGTTTTTTTTCTCATAGTTCAGAATATAATTATTAAGTTTTTTAATTAAATAGTTCGTTGTTTTTTGTATAAATTACTGATAATCAAAAACTTATAACCACTTTACGTGCAGTTTATAATTGTCTGATTATCAACACATTAAACCCGCAAACATTTACAGTAAAACTTTATCTTTAGTAATTTAACAAAGAAGTATTATAGATTAAATTATTTTCTTCTTTCTTTAAAAAATAAGGAACTCAAAAGTAAAATTATTTTTTAAAATTTGTAAAAAAACAAGAAATATTTTGGGTTAATACAAGAGGCGATATTTGATAAAACCCCCATGCCTGTTAGGGAATACACAACAGAATTATTATAGGAACAGAAGACCGAAGACGGAAGACAGAGGACAGGAGACAGAGGACAGGCGACAGAAGCCCAACTCCCAACTTCCCGCTTCCAACTTCTAACTTCTAACTAAAATATAAACAATTGAAAAAAATTTAAGATAACTAAGAATTTTATATAAATTTGCACCCGATAATAGCAACGCTTCATTAAACTAAAACGGCGAAGCCTTTATGTAAGCAATTACGAGCTTAACATACTAATAATCAAGCAATTACAAAACAGAGACAATACTAACATAATTTTCTAATTATCAATTATTTATAAAATTAACGCACTATTAAACAGTGTATAAAAAATTGCTCTGTATCTGTAATACCAAACAATCAGTATGCGTTTGATGATACTTATTCTACAATTTATTTTATAACAATAAAATCATTTTTAATGAAAATGGAAATAATTATAGCAGGAGCCGGAGAAGCCGGAACTTATTTGGCAAAACTGCTGTATGACAACAAAGAAAACATCACGATTATAGATACAGACGAAAGTCGTATAAAATACATAGACGAGCATTTTGATTTTATGACAATAAAAGGCTCGGCGCTTTCGATAGACAATCTCAAAACTGCCGGTGTGGAAAATTGCGACTTATTTATCGCAATGACAAATACCGAGGAAGCCAATATTCTATCGTCAATAATAGCAAAACGTCTCGGTGCAGCTAAAGTGATAGCACGTATCACAAACAAAGAATACATAGAAATGGGTACCTACTTATTTGAGGAGCTCGGAATAGATGAGCTTATATACCCCGAAATTTTAGCAAGTGAAGAAGTAATTGATATTTTACAACAATCAGGTACAAAACAAATATTACATTTCTCGCACGGTAACTTTATACTACCTGTACTTACCGTACGCAAAGATTCGGCATGGGACGGAATAGAGCTGAGAAAAATAAAAGAAAACGATGCTGAAGCAGACTTCATAATAATTTCAGTAAAAAGAGACGGCGAAAGTTTTATTCCGCAAGGTAAAAGCAGGCTGCAACCTCACGACCTTGTGTTCATTATAAGTCAAGCCAACTCAATAAAATATCTTACAGAAAAAACCGGCAACCCTTCTTTCAACATAAAAAATGTTATGATAATGGGTGGCAGTCGTATAGGTTACAAAACGGCATTGAGTATTGAAAAAAATTACCACGTAAAACTTTTTGAACGCGACCGCGAAAAATGTGCTGAATTAGCAGAAATACTAAAAAACACCCTAATAATAAACGGCGATGGACGCGATACAGCATTACTACTCGAAGAAGGTATAGAAAAAACCGATGCTTTCATAGCCGTTACCGGAAACTCCGAAACCAACATTTTGGCTTGTCTACATGCAAAAAAATTCGGCGTGAAAAAAACTATTGCCGAAATAGAAAATATGGATGACCTCCCACTGGCACAAAAAATGGGTGTTAATTCAGTAATAAACAAAAAATTAATTGCAGCAGGACATATTCATGCACATGTACTGTCAAAACACCTAAGTTCAGTGCAATGCCTATCGGATATAAAAGCTGAAATATTAGAATTTGACGTACCCGAAAACTCGCCCATAACAAAACACGAAATAAAAAAACTCAATTTCCCAAAAAATTCAATAATTGGCGGAATAGTACGCAATGATGATACCACAATTATTCCGCAAGGAAGTACACGCATACAAGAAGGCGATAAAGTACTTGTTTGCTGTATGCCGGAAGCAATAAACAAAGCATCAAAATTTTTTAAAGCAAGATAAATTATGCGATTTCTTAACATTCCCGCAATAATAAGAGTTCTTGGAGGTTTATTATTGATAGAAAGTGTTTTCCTGTTAATATCGGCAGGCATTTCCCTAATATATTCAGAACCCGCATACCTCGATTTTCTGATAACAACAGCTATTGCTGCCATTCCCGGACTTCTTTTTATACTACTTATAAAAAAAGATAAAAAAGGAATACAAAAAAGAGAAGGGTTTATTATCGTAAGTTTTGTTTGGATAGTTTACTCGTTCATAGGCAGTATACCTTTTATGCTTAGCGGCAGCATTCCAAACCTTACCGATGCCTTTTTTGAAACAATATCCGGCTTTACCACAACAGGGTCAAGCGTTTTAAACAATATAGAAGAACTGCCCAAAGGTATACTTTTTTGGAGAAGTATAATACAATGGATGGGCGGCATGGGAATTATAGTACTCTCACTGGCAATTATGCCCATACTGGGAATAGGCGGAATGCAACTTTTTGTAGCCGAATCGCCAGGGCCAACAGCCGATAAATTCCATCCGCGAATAGGCGAAGCAGCAAAAAGACTATGGATAATATACTTAGCGCTGACTGTTGCCGAAACCATACTCCTAATGTTTGGCGGAATGACCCTGTTCGATGCTGTAAATCACGCTTTTACAACTATGGCAACAGGTGGATATTCAACAAAACAAGCAAGCGTGGCATATTATCAATCACCTTATATTCATTATGTTATATCAATATTTATGATAATTGCCGGAACGAACTTTACATTAGCATATTTTGGGTTAAAATTTCAATTCAAAAAAGTTTTTCGCAACGAAGAATTTAGATACTACATGTTTTTCATATTCCTTTTCACAGGAATTGCAACGGTACTTCTCTATGTGAACGGAAATATCAGTTTAGAACAATCATTCCGCGACTCGCTGTTTCAAGTATCATCACTAATAACTACAACCGGTTATGCCACAGCTGATTATCTACTTTGGAGTCCTTTCCTTTGGTTGCTTATGTTTATAGTTATGTTCTTTGGAGGTTCGGCAGGTTCTACCGGCGGCGGTATGAAAATTATGCGTATAGCAGTACTTTTAAAAAATACAGCTTTGGAATTTAAACGCTTACTACACCCACACGCTGTAGTTCCAGTGAGATTTAACAAAAAAATACTAAAACCGCAAATTGTATCTAACATACTTTCTTTCATTGTATTATACATATCAATATTTATCATAGGTACGGTTGTGATGTCTGCATTTGGATTAGATTTTGAATCGGCAATGGGATCGGTAATTGCAACCCTTGGTAATATAGGTCCCGGTATAGGCGACGTTGGACCGGCTGCCAATTTTGCAAACATACCCACAGGCGGCAAATGGTTTTTGTCTTTTCTTATGCTTATAGGACGACTTGAATTATTTACTGTTCTGATACTTCTAACTCCCTCATTCTGGAAAAGTTAAAGTATGAAAGTATTAATAAATGAACTTAAACAATTTATTAAAGATGATTTTAATCTGCCGGCGTATGCAGTTACGATAATTTTTGTAAGTACCACACTTACTTTAAATTACACCCTTAATATTGAAAAAACAATAGTGTGGAAATATTCAAGCGAAAGCTATTTTGCACTAATTTATTTTGTTTACTATGCGATACCCTATTATTTGATACTTTTTTTGAGTTTATATTTCAAAAATCACCTACACCGCATAAAGCACAAAGAATTTTGGATAAAAAGTATTATTTTTATTGCCGTATTTTCATTTGCCACATCAAGTAAATACTATATCGTTATAACAGAATGGTATGATTTTACGGTAGATGAAAATAATTACATACTCAAAATAGCACGAAATCTAAAAAAACTGCTACCTGTACTTTTGGTGGTATTCATAGTAAGCAGATTTTACGACAAGAACAGTTATATATACGGTTTTAAAGTAAAAAATACACACTACCGAACATACTTCTCAATGCTTCTGTTCATAATTCCATTGGTTGTAATAGCTTCATTTACAAATGATTTCCAAGTTAAGTATCCTCGTTTTAAATATTGGGAATACATTGACGTTTTCGGATGGGAAATATGGCAAAAAATTGCAGTGTTTGAATTATCATACGGGGTAGATTTTATATCAATAGAACTGATATTCAGAGGCGCAATGATTATAGGACTTGCCAAATTTCTGAAAAAAGATGCAATATTGCCCATAACGGCTTTTTATGTAACTATACATTTCGGAAAACCGGCTTTGGAAGCAATAAGTTCATTTTTCGGTGGGTTTATTCTGGGAGTGCATTCTTACTATACTAAGCAAATATTCGGAGGATTAATTATACATATAGGTTTGGCATGGATGATGGAAATTGCTGCCAATTTTCAACACTTATTTTGTTGAATTGAGAATTAAAAACCTTAAGGTAACCTCTAAAAATTGAAAATACAAAAAACCATGAGAATAGATATAATTTCAGTAATCCCCGAATTGTTGAACAGTCCGTTTAACTATTCCATAATGAAAAGAGCACAAACTAAAGGTCTGGCAGAGATAGTATTACATGACCTAAAAGATTACTCTTCGGATAAAAACAGACGAGTAGACAATTATCAGTACGGAGGTGGTGCAGGAATGGTAATTCAAATTGAACCGGTTGATAAAATTATAACCGAACTTACTTCGCAACGAAACTACGACGAAATAATATACACAAGCCCCGACGGCGAACTTTTTAAACAAGTCGAGGCAAACAATTTATCTTTAAAAAATAATTTAATAATACTTTGCGGACATTATAAAGGTATAGACCAACGAATACGCGACAGGTTCATAACTAAAGAAATATCAGTAGGCGATTATGTACTGACAGGTGGCGAATTAGCGGCTGCAATAATAGCCGACAGCATAATACGCATAATACCCGGTGTTATTTCCGATGAGACCTCTGCCCTATCAGATTCTTTTCAAGATAATTTATTAGCACCGCCCGTATATACACGTCCGGCAGATTACAAAGGAATGAAAGTGCCGGAAGTTTTGCTTTCAGGTAATTTTGCAAAAATAGATGAATGGCGGCACAATAAAGCATTAGAAAAAACGCAAAAAATGCGCCCCGAATTACTTCAAAAACTTAGTGATGAGAATACTTCACAAAAAAATAACTCTTAGAATAAAAAACTAAACTTTCAAATACCGTTAAACCCGAAACATGCAACAGAGAAAATCTATTACGCAATTCGGGTTTAACAATTATTTGGTTAGAATACTATATACAAGGTGTTATTTATTTCTAACAAGTCTTATACCTGTAAGACCACCACTATTTTTAGGTTCAAGATAAAATCTTTTTGTGTTTCTTAAAACTTCTGAACGACACATATAGTTACCGCCTCGACATGTTCTATTTACACCCGAATTAGGTCCTATGGGATTTTCAGCCTCTGATTTTTCATAATATTTGTCATTATACCAATCATAACACCATTCCATAACATTACCGGTCATGTCAAACAAACCCAATTCATTCGGCTTCTTTTGTCCGGGAGTATGTTGCTTGTTGCCTGCGTTATTTATGTACCATGCAACCTCATCCGGCACATTACTGCCACTGTAAGCATTATGTTTTGAATTTAATCCGCCTCTTGCAGCAAATTCCCATTCAGCTTCGGTAGGCAATCGGTAGCCTGTTGCAGAAGTATTGAAAACGACGATGAATTTATTACTGTCTCGCTTAATTGTATAAGCCGGTTCTAAATCTTCTTGCGAGCTCAACCAATTACAATACATAACTGCATCATTCCAGCTGATATTTACAACAGATTGTTTCTTTTCGCCAACAGGTACTTTTATCCCTCTAGCCAAACAAAATAGCCCATACTGTTCGTTTGTTACTTCATGTTTTCCTATGTAAAAAGGATTAACCGTAACTTTGTGAGCAGGACGTTCATCATTATTTGTAGTAAAATCATTACCCATTCTAAAAGTTCCCCCTTCTAATAATATCATATCGGGCTTAGAAGTACTCTGCGAATAAGAATAGCTGAACGTCAATAATAAAATTGTTAAAAATGTAAAAAATCTCATAATAATAATTTTAATTTCTGAATATTTGATTTCTATGCAAATGTAACTTATTTTGAAAATAAGTAAAATTTTTATGATAAAACGTTAAAAAAAATAATTTTATTTTATGAATTTATTTAAACTTTTATTTTTAGTAATAATAAAAATTAAATAAATTTGCGAAAATCAATACGAAACTAAAATTATAGAAGATATGCAAAAGTTATTATTGTTAGGCGACGAAGCAATCGGACAAGCAGCACTTGACGCAGGCTTATCAGGTGTTTATGCCTATCCCGGTACCCCTTCAACTGAAATTACTGAATATATTCAACACAGTAAAAAAGCCAGAGAAAAAAAAGTGAACTGTAGTTGGACAGCTAATGAGAAAACAGCTATGGAAGGCGGACTCGGAATGTCTTATGCCGGCAAACGAGCAATGGTTTGTATGAAACACGTGGGGCTAAACGTAGCAGCCGATGCTTTTGTCAATTCAGCAATTACAGGAGTAAACGGAGGTTTAATAGTTGTGGCGGCAGACGACCCCTCTATGCACTCATCACAAAATGAACAAGACAGCAGATTTTATGGCAATTTTGCAATGATACCAATCCTTGAACCACGAAACCAACAAGAGGCTTACAATATGGTTTACAACGGATTTGAACTATCAGAAAAATACAAAGTTCCGGTATTATTGCGTATTACAACACGTTTGGCACACTCACGAGCCGACGTGGAACTACAACCTGAAAAAAAACAAAACACCGTAAGTTTACCGGAAGACCCCAGACAATTCGTACTTTTACCTTCAATTGCGAAAAAGAACTACGCCAAATTAGTAGATATGCAAGCAGTATTTGAAGAGGAAGCAGACAAAGCTGTATACAATCCATATACCTCAGGTTCAGATACTTCTAAAGGTATAATAGTTTCCGGTATAGCCAATAACTATGTAGATGAAATCTTTGGGAAAGACCTCAAATATCCTATTTTAAGAATAGGACAATACCCCTTGCCTTCTAAAAAAATAAAAAAAATATATGAACAATGTGATGAAATTTACGTAATTGAAGACGGCTATCCTTTTATAGAAAAACAACTTAGAGGCATTTTAGGAAATAATAAAATAAAAGGAAAACTCGACGGAACTATGATACGCACAGGCGAGTTGAACCCCGACGAAGTTGCTTACGCTTTTAACCTAAAAGAAAGAATAAATGAAACAGTGCCGGAAATAGTAAGCAATCGTCCGCCTGCACTATGCCCCGGATGCGGACACATAGACGTGTTTAAAGCTCTAAATGAAGTTATGGCTGAAAAAGGCGAAGGACGCGTATTTGCCGACATTGGATGCTACACCCTGGCAGCACTGCCACCATTAAGCGCAATTAATAGTTGTGTAGACATGGGAGCATCAATAACAATGGCAAAAGGCGCTGTTGACGCAGGTTTGAAACATTCGGTTGCTTTCATAGGCGACTCCACTTTCACACACTCGGGTATGACCGGATTACTGGATTGTATAATAGATAAAACTCCGGTTACAATAATTATTTCAGACAATTCAACTACCGGAATGACCGGCGGACAAAAATCACATGCCGAAGGTCGCCTGTTTCAAATATGTAAAGGTCTCGGAGTAGAAGAAGAACATTTGAGAACTTTTAATCCTCTGCGAAAAAATCATGCAGAAGCTATGCAAATTATTCGCGAAGAAATTGAATATGAAGGCGTTTCTGTAATTATTCCGCAAAGAGAATGCGTGCGTACGCTTGAGAAAAAAGTAAAAGCTCGTAAAAAAACTAAAAAATAAATCTTTAAAAAACTTAACTTCTTTTATCAAAGATAAATTTTGAAAACTCATTTTTTAAAATAGTCGGAGACACCTTTTTACGGTGTCTCCTTAATTTAAACATATACTAAACTATGTATACAAAATTAGACGGTAAAAAATTATCTGCCGACATAAAAACAGAAATAGCAGCCGAAGTATCAGAATTTATAAAAAACGGCGGCAAACAACCTCACCTTGCAGCCATACTCGTAGGCAACGATGGAGCATCTGAAACATATGTAAACCATAAGGTTAAAGCATGTGCGCAAACAGGAATAAAATCTACTCTTTTGAGATATGACGATATTTCGGAAGAAGAATTATTGAAAAAAATAGAAGAAATAAATGCAGATGACGATATTGATGGTTTAATTGTTCAGTTGCCGCTTCCAAAACATATTTCGGAAGATAAAATTACGGAAGCCATATCGCCCCGCAAAGACGTTGACGGATTTCATCCGGTAAACGTAGGACGCATGTCAATAGGGCTGCCTGCTTACATTTCGGCAACACCTTACGGAATAATAGAGATTCTGAAACGATACAATATTGAAACCGCAGGCAAACATTGTGTTGTATTGGGACGCTCAAATATTGTAGGTAAACCAATAGCTTCTCTGATGATGCAAAAAGCATATCCGGGCAATGCTACGGTAACGGTTTGCCATAGTCGAACTTCTAACTTGGCAGAAATTAGTCGAACAGCAGATATTTTAATAGTGGCTTTGGGACAGACAGAATTTGTGAAAGCCGATATGGTTAAGAAAGGAGCTGTTGTGATAGATGTTGGTATTTCGCGAGTAAAATCCGATAAAACAAAATCGGGTTGGCAACTTAAAGGCGATGTTGATTTTGAAGAAGTAGCTCCTAAGTGTTCTTACATCACACCAGTTCCGGGTGGCGTAGGTCCAATGACTATTGTATCGCTTCTAACTAATACTTTGAAATCTGCTAAAGGCGAAATATATAGTTAGACGATTATTTACAAGGGAGCTATGCTCCCTTGTAAATAATCCAATGGGTTTAAACCCATTGGAATAATAAGGTATCTAAGCAGACGCTATTTTTTTACAATTTTATGACTATAAACACCCTGTTTGGTAGTGATTTTCAGCATGTAGATACCATTTGGCAAATCTGATACTGAAATTTCTCGTTTGTCTTGTGTTTGAAGTACTTGCTGACCATAGTTATTGTAAAGCTCTACGCTAAATTTATTTTCCAATATATCTATATATAAAACTTCATCTACCGGATTAGGATATATTGATATGCCGGCAGCCGCCGAAATAGCAGATACGCCGGATGGGTCTGTTACTGTTACTTCACAGGTTGCCATTTCTCCACCATCTTCGGTGGTAACGGTTATGTCTACTGTTCCTACACCTACGGCTGTTACTAAACCATTATCATCAACAGTGGCTATATCTGTATTATCGCTTTGCCAGTTTACGTTTTGGTTAGAAGCATTATCAGGATATACAGTTGCCGTAAGTTGCTGTGTTTCATTAGTATTTAAAGTTACTGTTTCGGGAGTTAATGATACTCCGAATACAGGTTGTAAAACTGTTACTTCACAGGTTGCCATTTCTCCACCATCTTCGGTGGTAACGGTTATGTATGCTGTTCCTGCGCCTACGGCTGTTACCAAACCATTAGAATTAACCGTAGCTACATTTGTATTGTCGCTTTCCCAGCTTACGTCTTGGTTGGTTGCATTAGTAGGATTTACAGTTGCCGTAAGTTGTTGCGCAGTACTAATATCCATGGTTACGTTTTGGGGTGATATTGATACACTTTCAACAGGCATTGTAACTGTTACCGTACCGATTACAGTAAATCCACCGTCTTCGGTAGTAGCTTTTATGTTTGCTGCTCCTACTCCTACCGCTGTTACCAAACCATCATCATCAATCGTAGCAACACTTGTATTATAACTCTCCCAGCTAACGTTTTTGTTTGAAGCATTTGCCGGACTTACGATTGCCGTAAATTGTACAGTACCACCTTTGGGTACTTGTAAACTTGTTTCTTCTAAGGTTACACCTGAGGCGAATACGCAAGGTATCGGACTCCAATAAGCATCATCGTCTTTAGTCCAATGCTGACCGGGCTCAAAATCAGGATCATGATGAATACAACAGCCTGAAGCATTATTTTCTGCCGATAAATGTTTATAGTAGAAATTGCCATTACTATTGTTACCATTGGCTACATCTAATTTTATTAGTTGGTTGTCATTGCACTCTAATATATCTAAACTACTACAACTGCTTAAATCTAAACTTGTTAACTCATTTTTATCGCAATATAATTTCTTCAAATCAGTAAAACCACTTACGTTTAAACTTGTTAAATGGTTATCACCACAGTTTAATTCATATAATTTTGTACAACTGCTTAGGTCTAAACTTGTTAGTTGGTTACTATAACACCATAAGTATTCCAATTTTGAACAACCATTTACATTTAAACTTTGAAGTGAATTTAAATCATCAAGATCCAATCTTTCCAAATCTTTATTATGGCTTGCGTCTACACTTGTAATATAATTCTCATTATCCTGATTACCAAGATTGAATCCTGCTATATCTCCATAAAGTTTCACAGTTGAAGATTGTGGAATAAAACGAAAACCATGTGGTCCATAAGCGCTCTCTATTAACCTATAGTATACGTCACTTCCTGCTACAATTTTTAGAGGTATATCGCTATCCAGTCCATGATATCCTATAAAAATTTCATGCCCGGATACTACATTAAAGCTTACGTATTTGTTAGAAACACTATAGATAGTTGTTTTAATTTCTTGGTTTTCTATGAGTGTTCCGCTGCCATCAACAACACCTTTTTTAGTGGCATCAAAATGAGCTCCCACGGGGCTTGTTATGGAACAGCCTTTAAGCTCAAGCCCTGCAATATTTCCAATTGAGGGGTCTTTTTCGCCAAGACTTGTTATTTTTGCAAAAAATAATGTTAAAGTATTACCTCCTCGTCCTTTAATACCCCAATTGTCTGCTGTTATTTCAATATCACAACTGCTAATTTCCAAAGAATTATCGAAATATATACCGTGAAATTTATTGCTTGTAATAGTTAATTTACTATTTAAACCTGACCTTCCAATTATTTGGGTATTTTTCTTGAGCCTAAGTGCAGCTTTTTCATCACTTCCGTTTCTAATAATATTTTCTCCTCTTACTTCTATTTTAAGGTCCTCTATATCCGACCAGATAGCTCTTGTGTTATAAGTTGCCCAAATTTTAGAATTTTCGAGGTAAAGTGTTCTTTTTGAATGGTCGTAATATACAGCTCCTGTTTCTCCGGGGAGGATACTTACGTCGGGGAGGACAGTGAGGTCTTCGCAATTACTGCTCGTAACGGTAGTGCCTGCAATAGAAAGGTCATACGATTCTTTTTCTTGTGCTTGGGTAGCACTTACGCTTACAAATGTCAGGCACAAAAGTAGTGCTAATTTTGTAAGTCTTTTTTTTGTTTTTAATAATTTTTGTTTCATCTGTTTAAATTTTAGTTAATGAAAAGATTTAATTTATTATTGTCAAGGAAGTATGCTCCCTTGTAAATATTCCAATGGGTTTAAACCCATTGGAATAAAAAAAAGCACCTCGCCGTACTGTTGCCGGATAAGGTGCTTCTTATATTGTTTTTATTAATAAGTGTGTTTACATATTGTATTGTATTGTATTGTATTGTATTGTATTGTATTGTATTGTATTGTATTGTATTGTATTGTATTGTATTGTATTGTATTGTATCCTTCGCTAAAATACTAATTTTTAGCGATTTATACAAATTTAGAGTTGTGTTTTTTTGTGTTTCTTGCATTTTTTTATAGTCGTTATTTATGGGGCAAATGTAGTTTTATTTCCTTATAACGGAAGTATTTGTGAAATATTTTTTGTTATGTGAAATTATTTTAAAAATTTCTCCAATTAACAAGGGAGCATGCTCCCTTGTTAGGAATACGAACATATCCATAAGCCTTAATTTAACCCGAAATATGCATTAGAAAATCTATTATGCACTCAAATTACTTCAAAACAAGGCACTTCGTTAATTTACAAAACTTCACCATAGTAGTACTATGCATCAGTTTTGTAAATTCTTGTTTTATTGTAATTTGAATGTTCATTACGAAGTTCTAACGCATAATTCGGGTTTAAGAATTTTTATAGATTACTTTAAGCCAAGACCATACAACTAAGTGTCTCAAAAACAGACAGTTACGACGCTTTCCGTAATCTTATAAAACATTAATTATCAATTAGTTATAAAAAAACAACAAACTATTAACTATATAAACTCTAATTTATATATATTTGCATTTTATTTATAACAACGCTTTGTTAAATTGAGAGTTGAGAATGACTTTGTTGTATGGATAAAAATACGATGTAAGTGTTTTATAATAAGTTATTTATAACTAATAGTTCTTTATTTTTTATTATAAATATCTTATAATCATTTCGTTAACTT
>PDWI01004065.1_pt1 | contig 20035 bp, 18 predicted proteins | sample 1430891 | NCBI WGS metagenome assembly PDWI01 (sample SAMN01162508, study PRJNA174530) | Oral metagenome, whole genome shotgun sequencing project. | biome: Marine environment; feature: Marine mammal; material: Swab sample of the gingival sulcus; isolation source: swab sample of gingival sulcus...
ACTACCTGCGACACCTGCTCCTACGATAATAACATCATACATAGTAATCCTCCATTTCCTATTTGTACCAAAGGTCGACAGCAGAAGTAGAAATACTAGCTGCACCAGCCTTTAAGCAAGTTATTATTTCATCCTTGGTTTCTATGAAACCACCTGTAATAATAGGCACCCTTATCTTCTTAGCGGTCCTCTTGATAATCTTAGGCATAACGCCTGGGATTATCTCTACCGCATCAGGTTTCAATGACTTGAGTGATGTAAGTGCTGCCTCAAAGGATGATGAATCGAGCATAAACATCCTTTGCACCACTATAAGACCCTCAGCCCTAGCAGCCTTTAAAAGGGAATGCTTAGTTGAGATAACACCATCTGCCTTTATTACGTTTTTAATATATTTTAAAGCCTCTGAATCTCTAGAAAAACCTTTAATTAAGTCTAAATGTAAAAACACATACGCGCCAGATTCATGACAACGAGCTACTACTTCTTCGAGCTCCATAATCGAACCGGTCAGTAAAAATATAAACTGACCAGGTGCCCGTATAGCCTCGTCTAAATTGTTAAGGTCGCTAATAGCCTTTATTAGCGGATTGTCTCCTAAGACATCTCTAAATTCTTGAACTTCCATTTTGCCCCCAAATAACTATAAATAAACTTAAAAATAAGAGCATAACAAAAAACACAAAATTTTTGCTAAGCTCTAAAATCAACGCTTTAAATTTATACATATATCCTAGCATAAAAAAACTAAATTGTAAATAAGTTTTAGTAAATTTTACATATTTTTGTCAAACATTCACATTTTATTTATTAATTTTTTTGTAAAATTTATCGGCAACACTGTTTATTATGCTTAGCTCCTCATTAGGAAAATCCTTAAGAATATCAGCTTTAATAAGGTCAAATACAGCGAAATACTTGGCTCCTTCATCCATAACAGATAGATCGATATCCTTTTTGCTCAGATACTTATCTACATTATTTTTACTGAGAAAACTTTCAAAAATCTGATTTATCTTCTCTTCCTTTTTCTCCACATCTACACTTAAACTTTGAGCCTTTTTCTTGCTGTTTACAGCTACAAAAACACTGGATATACCTAGTAAAAAGGCTACTATCAAGAACAGGATATTTCCAGAAAAAGGAGTTTTTAAAACACCTGCAAATGAAAGTCCTGAAAATAAAACAAGCCCCACACCCAGTATCCCAAAAGAATAAACTGTACCATTCAAATCACTGACCTTATCTTCAACATCTACTTTTTCAGTCTTGTATTCATCGAAGTAAAACTCGTCTTTATTGTCTTTATCTGCCATGTTTGCGGCAGCATATACAGCTATAAATTTATATACATTTTCATAGTCTTCTTCTGGTACCAAAAGCCTTACAGTGTCATTTACAATAGCATCTTCCCCTATTGCACCCTCTACTAGCTCTGTAGCTCTTTGACCTCCTAAAAGCGGATCAAAATCCGTAAGCACTTCTACATCTTCGACCTTATAATCCGTTATTTTAGAATATTCTAAATACTTTTCAAGCTCATTTAATTCAGACTTTTTCACTTCTATAATAGGCTTATATATCTTGGCTTGTTCAAGCTCCCATACCAAGTCTATCTTACAATCACCACAACGGCTTGCTGTGTCTTCATATTCTGCCTTACACTTTGGACAATACTTCATCATTCCTCCTACTCAATCTAAAATTCTACATGAAATACATCACTATTATACCTAGTATCAATAAATGGGCTGGATAAAAAACATAGAAGAGGTACTTCATGCTTCTTCCCTTTTCACCATTATACATCAAAATAAAGAAAATGGATAGGACTGCAAACATCTGAGATATAGCCAAAAGACTAAATCCAAGATAATACCAGCCAAGACATCCCATCGCTATATTTATTAGTGATACTATGATTAACTTCCACTTAAGATTATCCCTGAGATAATAGAAGGCAAGTATCATAAATAATCCTTCTACGGAATAATCAGTCCGTAAAACCACCAAAAAAGCAAAGGCGAATATCAGGGCAACCTGCCACATGGTCTTATGCAAAAAATTAAGCGGACATTCATTTGCAAAAACCTTCTTCTCATCTATTATATAAAGAAATAGCAAGGAAATAAAAAAGGTAAATAGCACATTTGTATGGTCTAAGTAAAAATAGCTATCATAGAAGGCCATATCAAATGGTATCTCACTTATAAGTGCGAAGATGAGCACCCTATATAAATACTTCTTCCTATCTTTTGTATGAAAAAATCCTTCAGCAAGTAAAAAGGCAAAAAGTGGAAAGGAAATCCTACCTATTATCCTTAATATTACTATTTCATGAAAGAAGACAGCACCTATGTGGTCTATTAACATAGTCACTAGGGCAATCATCTTCAAATCAAAACTAGTAAATTTTTTAGGAAAACTTACTTCCATGCCTCAAGAGCTCCTCTATACATACCCACTACATCATCAAAACTTACCATCTGTGGTAGGTTGGCTAACTTTCGCTTGTTTGCCATAAGAAGTCTAGTGTATTCATTTATGTCCTCATCTTCTACACTTATCTTATCTATTACAGTAGCATTTATCTTCCTAAAATATTCTCCCAAGGTAGCTAGGTCTTCAAAACCTGTAAGTTCAAGTATCTTTTTTTCATAAGCCTTAGGTGATACCTTTAAAAATTCCTCTACAAATATTGCATTGGCTATACCGTGTGGAAGCGCAAAATTATAAGTAAGAGGATAACCCATGGTATGAGGAAGTGAAGTTCCTGTCTGTGCTATAGCCATACCAGCAAAGGTCGAAGCCCTTATAAAGTCTTTAAAGACATCCCTATCTAATTCTTCCTTGAAAAGTTCGTTTCTATGCTTGCCAAATATCTCTATCGCCTTAAAGGCAAATACCTCCGAATAAGGTGTAGACTTAGCATTTATAAAGCTTTCTATAGCATGGGTAAAGGCATCTATAATAGTGCTATTTCTTACCTTAAACGGCATGGTTTCGAAGTATTTCACATCAATGAAGGAATACTCAGGGAATATCCTTCTAGCCATGCTGGTCTTGGTCTTTATTTCATCATCGGTAAAAACTGAATAAGGTGTCACCTCTGAACCAGTTCCTGAAGTGGTCGGAATAGCTATAACAGGTACTGCATCATAGTCAGTCTTGCCAAAGAGTTTCTCCTTATAATCATCTGTTCCATGCTTGATAAGAACAGCTATACCCTTCGCAGTATCTAGGGGAGAACCACCACCAATACCTATTACAAAGTCGCAATCAGAGCCTAATTCTGCTCCGTTCAAATTTTGAACTATAGGAGGATTCTCTATTACCTCATCAAAGATTTCATATCCTATATTATTTTCTTTGAGGACGCTACAGACATCATCTAAGGCACCACTCTTTTTGGCTGAAGTCCTCCCTGTGACTATCAAGGCCTTATTTCCGAACTTCTTGAAAATATCCCCACTCTTTAAAACTATACCATCATCTTCTAAAATTATACTTGGCATATAGTATTTCATATCATCCTCCACAAAATTTTATAATATTATTAATCTACAAAATAAAACTTAGATTGCAACAAGTTCATTAGAGCTTAAATAGCCTCGAACTTCTTCGCCCTTTTTAATACTTGCGCTTCCACTTAAGAGCTCAGTAATATCCTTTTCAAACTTAGATATAAGGTCTTTCAGTATTACTAGTTTATAGGAAACATCATCACTATACAAGGTATCTTTAATAAATATTTCTTCATTATTAAGATAGTATTCCACCTTGCCCACTTGGGTATAAGCCACTGTTAAATCCAGCTCTACATAGTCTACTATTTCAACTACATCAGCTATTGCCAAGACTTCCTTTGTAGCTCCTCCATAGGCACGAACCAGCCCTCCTGTACCCAGCTTAATCCCTCCGAAGTACCTAGTAACCACTACTAGTATATTTTCTATTTCAGCTCCCCTAATACACTCTAGTATGGGCATGCCGGCTGTTCCAGAAGGTTCTCCATTATCGCTAGACTTCTCTATTATGTAATCTCCGTGTATCCTATATGCATAGCAGTTGTGGGTAGCCTTGTAATGTTCCTTACAGACATCGGCTAGCACAGACTTCGCCTCTTCCTCATCTCTAACATAAAAGCAAGAGGCTATAAAATTCGATTTTTTAATAATTATATTAGTAGTTTCAGTCCCAGTAATAGTCTTATACATCTTGCTTGTAAACCCCATTAGAATAGATTTCTATAAGCTTAACAGCAGCCTTGGCTTCGTCTACCTTCTTCCTGGAAACCAAGTCAGGAAAGTCCTTAGAATCAAAGGATGCAGCAACAGCACCTACTAGCTTCACGGTCTTTTCAAATTCATATTTTCTTTTTAAACTAATAGACAAAGCCCCCAAAATAGCTGACTTATCTATATCTTTAGTGTTTTCAATATCCAAGCTAACTATCTTATTTTTGGAAATACCATATAGACATTTATTATCAGTAATAAGCATCTGTCTAATAGAAAATTTCTTCAGATATGACCTTAGCATATCTAGCTTATCATGCAAGCTTGACATATTTTCTAATTCTTTAAACTGAGAAATATCAGCTACTATGGCAAGAGGCTTTTCCTTTAAAAATTCATCCATATATCCATCTGTCAATGATAGTATACAGAACTTAGACTTTTCTTTTATAAAGTCCAAGGTAGTCGAAATAATGTTTTTTTCAGGCTCAGTTTTTAGTGAACCAGATATTACGTAAACGCTAGTCTTCTCTAAACTCATAGCAATTTTGTGCTTTAGATTCTTAGCATCGCTTTCATCATATTCGGCATTGTTATCTATCAAAATAGTCTTTTGAGAACCATCATTTATAATGAAACTAGACTTGATTTCGTTTTCCTTGTACAATAAGCTAGACTTAATCCTGTGTTTGTCTAAGTAGTTTTTAATATACCTTCCACCTAGCCCACCTGCAAAACCTAGCATAAAGGGTTCGCCTTGTAAGAGCTTTACAATATAAGCAGAATATACTCCGCCACTAGCTATCTTTAAACGGTAGCTATTTATCTCATTTGTTTCTCCCTTATTAAAGTGATTTAAGTCCATATATTTTTCTATTTCTGGACTGGTAATAATCGTCGTAATCATATTTTTCCTTTTTTCTTATTTCTAATTTTCCATACCTATAATACCATTTTTACACCTAAAATAAAAGTACCAACTAATCCAAGAAGTTATTAAAAATAGATATAAAAGAACTTAGTAATATAGCAAGACCTGTTCCAAATAAGGCAGTAAAAAGGCCTGTATGGTCTGCTATATATCCAAAAAACGGAGCAAAGACAAGTATGATTATGGCAGTGATTTGATATTCTACACTGATAACTGTTGCCCTAGTTTTCTTATCCATATACTCGTCCAAAACAGAAATATAAATAGGTTTGCGCAAGTTATTCAAAACATTTAACAATATAAATAAAATAGCAACTAAGGCTATATTTTCTAAGGAAAATGAAATAGCTAGTATTATCATGCCCATAAAGGCAAAGGAAAGATATATAAACTTCCTATGACTGATATATTTCTCCAAAAGATGCGACTTCTTTGTAGCGATTGCAGAAATAATGCTGAGAAGAAAATAAAATATCCCCAGTACAATCTTATCTTCATTTAACATATGAATATTATTGGAATATAGATAAGTGGCTAGTATATATCCTAAAATAATCGGTTGGACCAGATCTTTTAGAGACTTGATAAAGGCCTCAAAAAAACTCTGATTTAGGAGCACTGACCTCAGCTTATCCTTCCTAAAAATACCGAGCACGTCCTCTTTTAAAAATATATTTAATTTCTTATTTTCATGCTTATTATCTTCCTTATCCAAATAGTCAGGATACGAGTAGATAAGAAACAAATTAAGTATGTATGGTACTATGCTAAAGACGAATATATAATTTAAGTCTGGAGAGTAAAGGGATATAAAAATTGAAATAAGGGCGCTAATCGCAGCTCCAATTAAAGAAAATGAACGAGTTCTCCCATAGATGTATACCTTGTATGGAGATAAGTCATTTTTTTCTAAATAAGACAAAATCATGGCCTTATGCGTACCCGAACGAAAGGCTTCTCCTGCCCCAAACAAGAGCATGGCTATTATAAAAACATAGAAGTCTCCAGCTATAAAAAATAACGCAAAGGAAAGTATATAAAAAATAAAGCATAGATACATTTCTTTTTTTCTACCATAATAGTCAGCTATAATACCTGATGGGACTTCGAGTATATATACCACCACTTCCCTAATAGCATATAGAATTCCTATTTCAAAAAAAACCAGACCCTTAGTCATAAAATAGACTAAAAGAAAGGGTTTAAAAAATGTTAAATTCCTTAAAAAACCATAGGCTGAAAACTTTTTAATCTGTGTATTATTTTTAATTTCATTTTTTATTTTTTCTTCCATAATTCAATTATATAATAATTTGCTAAAAATATAAATAGCAAATATTATACAGTAAACTTAGAAACTTCCACATTAGAGGTATTTTCACTCATTACCTGTGAAATAGCCGATGTTTCTTGCATGCTTGCAGAAAGCTCTTCTGTGGCTGCTGAAACATTTGTTATAATATCATTGACTTCGTAAATAGACTGATTTAAATTCTTACTAGAAATTTATACACTCTGTGATTCTTCTGTTATACCAGATATTATTACCCTAATATTCTCTATAAAATCATTTACACTATTGGCTAAGTCCCCCACTTCATTTTTAGCCTTTATATCTATCTTTTGAGTCAGGTCTCCACCTGCCTCTGACAATTTTTTAAGTTTGTCACTAAGCAAGCTTATATTTTTCAATACCATCCTTAAGAGTGTCATTTCTATAATGAAGAAAATCACTATAGATGCAAAGATAAACACAAGTCCTAGAAAAACAAATTTACGTGATGTTTTTTCACTCTTGATTACATCCGCATTAGTTCTAGCTTCAAACATTTCAAAAAATTCATTTATAGGTCGCATGATTTTTGCCTTGTTTTCCATATAAGTCTTATCATGCATTATCCTAATAGCTGTTTCTTCAGGACTTTCACCCTCCTTCATAAGCGAACGTTCAAATTCACCGATATTTCCATCTACTAGATTCATAGCCGCTACCTCTGTCTTGACTAGGTCAGCTGAATTAGCATCTGCCTCATCAAGCAAGGCAAACTCTTCTTCGGTAAATCCCAAATCTACCATCATATCCCTAAGAGACTTCGTTACACTGCTATTTTCTGTAGGGTTTTTCCCCTCTACAGCGGCTATATCCCAAAATTTTATAATCATTATTGGGCTAAAAGAGTAAAATTATATAAAATATATTGTTTTTCTAGTAAATCCTAGAATTTATAAATTTTACAGCAATAATCATTCCACCGAGTCAATTATTGCTTCAGCTATCTTCATACCATCTATGGCAGCAGACATGATTCCACCGGCATATCCAGCGCCTTCACCCGAAAAATAAAGTCCCTTCACATTAGATGCCATATTATCAGCACGAACTATCCTTATAGGAGATGATGTTCTGCCCTCCACCCCTGTGAGTATGGCATCATCCCTATCAAAACCTTTTATTTTTTTACCAAAATTTCCTATGGCTTCTTTTATACTCTCATTTATATATTTGGGGAAAATTTTATTTAAATCTGCAAAGGCATAGAAGCCCTTGTTTACTGGCTTGAAATCTCCAAATCCACTAGAAACTTCACCCTTTTTATAGTCTGCAAACAACTGGAGCGGCATGGTATACGGAACATTTGCATCATCTTTTCCTGACATAGTAGATGCATTTTTACCAAGCTTGAACGCCCTTTCTTCCAAGTCTCTTTGGAAATGAAGTCCACTTAAGACATCACGACCGTAGTCAGCTGCCCAGTCATCCTCATTTATACCTACTACTATGGCTGAATTTGCATTATTGCTATTTCTCTTGTAATTTGACATACCATTTACACAGAGTCTGCCCTCTTCGCTAGATGAGTTTACTACGAAACCGCCAGGGCACATACAAAATGAATATACAGCCCTGCCTTCCTTAGTTCTATAAGTTAATTTATAATCAGCAGTAAGCAGATGCTCATTTAAGTCATTATCGCCATACTGAGCTCTATTTATCTCCCTTTGTGGATGTTCTATACGAAGTCCAACAGCAAAGGGTTTGGCCTCCATATTTATCTTTTTATTATAAAGCATCTCAAAGGTATCACGACTGCTATGACCTGTCGCAAATGCAACGGTATCTGCAGGAAAAAACTTATTTAGATATACTCCCTTTATTTCACCATTTTCTACTTTTATATCATTTACAAGGCTATCAAAATGCACCTCACCACCAAGAGATATGATTTCTTCCCTTATATTTCTTACCACCCTTACCAGGTAGTCAGTACCCACATGTGGCTTGTTTAAATACCTAATACATGGCTCTGCCCCAGCCTTTACAAACTCATCTAGGACGAAGTCCTTGCGTCCGAACTTATCCTTAATCCCAGTAGAAAGCTTGCCATCAGAAAAGGTTCCAGCCCCACCCTCACCGAACTGAATATTACTATTAGGGTCTAGAACGCCGTCTTTAAAAAACTTCTCTACATCCTTTACCCTATCTTCTACCTTGGAACCACGCTCAAAAACTATAGGTCTAGCTCCAGCCCTAGCCAAGAGCAAGGCCAAAAACATACCGGCAGGTCCAAAGCCCACTATTATAGGTCTAGTCTTAAAATCAGCCTTCCTTATATGATAGGTCTTTTTCTTATATGGACTAAAGCCCTTTATGGAGCCATCCACATATACTAAGAAGGAATAAATAATCTTTATATCGTGTTTCTTTCTGCTATCTATACTCTTTTTAAAAATCTCATAATCAAATTTATTCCGTTTTATTTTTTTAACTATCTTATTTCTTATATCTTCTTCACTGTGTGATACTGGGAATGAGATATTGTCTATCTTTATTATCATAATAATATATTTTCTCCTACCTTTGCACCTGAACTCCAAGCCCATTGGAGGTTGAAACCACCACATAGCCCATCTACATCTACTATCTCGCCACAGAAATATAAATCCTTGTCTTTTTTATAAGACAAATTATCGTTCAATTCTCGAACATCTATGCCTCCACACATAACTTGTGCCCTAGCAAATGGATTAATGCCAGTAATATCCAAGGAAAATGACTTTAAATAACCTGCTATCTTCTTTATTTCTTTAGATGTAAGTTCACTTCCTGAACTGTTCATATTTAGAACGTTATCTTTTATAAGTGGGATTATCATGGACTTAGGAACTAGACTTAAGAAGAATTTATCTAGTTTTTTATATCCTATTGTTTTTTTTCTAGTCTCAATCAATGAAACTAAGTCTGTGAAACTAACTTCCTTGCATAAGTCTAAGTCTACCCTATATCCCTTTTTATCTGTTTCTGTGAAGAATCTACTAAGATTCATAATAGGTATACCAGATAGTCCATAGTCAGTAAAAAGGACTTCTCCATAGAAGGATTTAAGCATGGTTTTTCCCTTATATAACTTAGCTGTAGTCTTAAACTTGGTACCATTTAAATGTTTCAAGTATCCGTAGTCACTCTTTAACTGTACTAGACTAGGATTTAAAGGCTCTTTTTTTATCTTAAATGTATCTAATGCCTTCCAAATACCGTTAAACTTATTTTCCTTAGTACCTGCCTTGCTACCACAGGCCACTATCAGAGCACGAGAACTAAGTTTCTTATCTCCAGAAAATATATCGAAATGCTTAGACCTATTTATCTTCGTTACAGGAAACTTATTTATAATCTGGACTCCGGATCTTTCCAGTTCATCAAGCAAGTTATTTACTACGCTGGCAGCCTGCAAACTCATAGGGTATATCTTTCCATCATCCAATTCTGTGCTTTCTACACCTATAGTCCTAAAAAAGTCTAAAGCATCAGTATTATTAAAATCAGCATAAACCTTAGAAAAAAGTTTCGCCCCATGCTCATTATATGAGTCTAAAGAAATATTTCTATTTGTGATATTACACCTACCATTTCCAGTGGTAAGTAACTTCTTGAATCCCCTATCTTCAGCCTCTACTATAGCTACGCTAAGCCCACGTCTGCTAGCAAGTATACCTGCTACAGCACCTGAAGCTCCACAGCCTATTATCAGCACATCATACATTACATAAACCTCATCGCTAGCTGTCCTAGTCTACCTAACGACGCTAGTTCTCTCTTATTTAATACCCTTAATTTGATTATCAAGACTGCATATAGCAAGGCGCTTAGTATTATAGATGAAATAACTGCTATCGTATTTACCTTAGTCAAAGTTCCTACTAAGTAATAAGTCCCAGCTGCTAGACCACCCATTATCAAGCTCGATATAAGTGGCTTTACAAGTACATTAGAATAGTCTATTTTTAAGTTTATTACCTTTTTAATGCTGATGAAGTTTAACACTACGCTTACTATTCCAAAGGCGTAGATGGAAATGAGAACTCCGTATAAAGAAAGGTTGTAATAGTAGACAAATACTAGTAAACAAGCGACTTTTACTATCATGCCAATTATTGCATTATATATAGGTGCCATCATCTTATCTATGCTCTGCAATATGGTAACTGTAATGGAGCCTAGAGTGAAAAATAGTATGGTTCCAGCACCTATCATAAGTATTTGTGAAGCATATTCTAAGTTGTCTTTGGTCCTAAAAAACAAGTATATTACAGGCTGTGCAAGTACAGTTAAACCTATTACAGAAGGTAGAGAAATAATCATAGAAATCTTTATAGCCATATTTGACTTCGCCCTAACTGCGCGATTATTACCCTTTGCAAATGAAGCAGTAAGACTAGGAAGTGATGATATAGCAAATACTGAAGCCATAGCTATAGGCACAGCTATAATAGTCCTATACTTAACGCTAAAAATCCCATATAACATGGATATACTACTTTCATCTATTCCATTAAACACCTGTCCCTTGCTAAAAAATATCATTTCAATCACATTGGAAATATTGTATATAGTCGCACTTAGGACTACAGGTACAAGAGTCAATAATAAGATCTTAAAAGTCCTGCCATATGTCATATCTTTTGTAGGTTTAGGACGTTTTTTCCCTGATTCTGCCAAGTAATATAAGCCAGCTATAAATATGAGGGCAAATAAGGCTCCTATCCCTGTAGCCAAGGTTCCACCTGCTGCTGCATATTCCAAGCTGTTTTTAAGCAATAACCAAGCTAATAGTATACTAAATACAGCATTAAAAACTTGCTCCACTAACTGGGACAAGGCAGTTGGAATCATCGTCTTAAAGCCTTGGAAAAATCCTCTAAAAACTGATAATATAGATAATATAAAAAGGGCTGGCGCAAGTGCCTTAAGTGGCATTGCTGAGTGTGGTATACCATACCATAGAGCTAGTTCATCTGCAAAAACAAATAGGAGCACAGAAAGAACTAAGCCCCATAAACTAGAAAAAATAAGGGCACCCCTAAAAATAACTTTTATATTGCCTGTCCTTTTAAGTGCTATTTCATTTGATATTAGCTTAGCCATGGCTGTAGACATACCAAAGGCAGAAATCATAAGTAAAAGTGCATAAATATCGAAGGCGCTAGAATAATATCCCATGCCTGTATCACCCAACATATTCGCTAGTGGTATTCTGTAAAAAAGACCTATTATCCTAACAATTATCGAAGTAATCGCTAAAATCCCACCATGATAAACAAAATTCTTTTTATTATTCGACATCTCTACCTCAAAACTCAAAATGATAAGGCAAAATTTCTCTCATAGGAATAGTGACAATCTTACCATCCTTATCTTCAAAGAGCATATCTGCATCCATAGCAAACTCGCTGATTACCTGCCTACATATACCACAAGGATAGGTAATATCATCCTTCACGCTAACTACAGCTATCCTTTCGAAGCTCCTATATCCAGCTTCTACCATCTTGAAAATAGCAGTTCTTTCAGCGCAATTTGTAGCACCGTATGAAGCGTTTTCTACATTGCAACCTGTAAAAACTGTTCCATCCTCTGTTACTAGGGCTGCCCCTACATTAAACTTAGAATATGGCGCATAAGCCCTGGTCATAGCATCCTTTGCTAAGTCAATCAATTCTCTATCCGTTATCTTAGTCATAATCTCTCCTTATTTTCTACTTTTACTTTTAAAAATCAATGTTCAATTATTGAACGTTTGTCAAGTAAATCCTGAAAAATATTACTCAAATGTAATCATTTCTCTGCCTGTAGGATATACCTCTATCCAAGTCTTGCCCTTGTTTAGCTCTAATTTTTCTCCATTTGTTAGATAATACTTAGTGGGCTCGTAAATATCTGTTTTTTCCCATTTAATAGGAATGTGTTTACCACCATAAACATAGTATCCTGTTCCTGACCCCACTAGCTCCATATCCAGCCTACCCTCTGTATCACCAGGAATATTCCACATATTAGCAAGCTGTATAATAATGTTATCAGTCTCTAACTGTTTACCTGTCACAGCATCTATTTGCTTCATACCATCGAACTGAAAACGCTTGTACTTTTTACTATCCTTATCGTATACAAATGACGCAATCTGATAATATGAGAAGTCCAAAGTGACCTTGTTTGCAGGCTTACCCTTTAATAAGACTTCATCCTCAGAGAAATCGAGCTTATTAGGAAAGTCCTTCCTCATAGTAGTCCTATACCCCTGAGTTTCCAGTCCTGCATTTAAGCCCTTATAAGAGGTAAATGTGGAATGTGGTCTCACCCTCTCTGGGTCCTGATAACACATGATGTTATCTAGGTATGAAAGACCATCTAAGTTTGGTGAATTAAGCTCTACAAAGGCAATACTAGCCTGTGGGCTTTTTCCATAGTGAACATATATGGCATCATGGTCAAAAGAGAAGTTTAAGAAATAGTGCCTAGCACTTCTAACAGGTCCTATCTTCTCGCCCTCGAAGTCTTTAAATACAGCTACTAGCCTAGTGATTCCACCCTCAGCCAAGGTTTCATATATGACATCAGCCTCTTCTATACCAGACTGTGGCATGGCATCTTGGTGGTTGTTTATCATCACGGCAAAGGGTCTAAGTTCCTTTACGTCTTCTTTGATGTAAAGTCCTGTAAGCTCATTTGCTTCAAGTCCTTCCAAATCCTTCTCAGTCGTAGTCTGAACAGTCGTCTTCTTAGTAGTGCTTGTAGTCTTTGTAGCAGTAGTGCTTGTAGTAGTAGTTTCTTCTGTTTTTTCCTCCACTTTATTGCATGATACTAGCAATAAAGAAAGGCAAAAAAATAAAATCGTTAATTTTTTCACTTGATTACCTCGTCAATTGATTAGCCCTATATTCTACCCTTTATTACATGGGAGATAAGTTATCAAACTTTCCATATAATAATACCATAAAACAAGGACAATTAATAGAAATAAATTTTTAAATAATTTATTAATATTCTATTTACATAAGGGCATCTGTATTGACGAAAATTTCTTTTTAGCTTATAATTAAAACACAGTTTTGCTATATAAATAGCATTCTAGGAACTATTGTCTCAAAAAAAGGAGAACCAATGAAAAACGAAAATATAATAATAGCACATGCACACTGTGACGGACCTTGTGGCGTTTATGACCCATCATCAGCTAGAATAGCTGCTGAAGCCGTACTTTCTATGACTAAGAAATTAGAGGCTTTACAAGCACCAGAAACTAGTGATGACAAGGCATTTACTGAGTATCTAAACACATTTTCAAGATACGTAGCCATCAAAGAAGAGCAAGCTCACATAGCTAAAACAGAGCTTTTAGTTCTATGGACTGACTACTTCAAACCAGTACACTTAGAAAAATATCCAGAGCTACACGACATCTTCTGGAAGGCTGCTAAACTTTGTTCAGAAACTAAGGTACATGTAAATGTAGAAGCTTGTGAAGAGCTTATGACTACTATTGAAAAAATACACGAAATCTTCTGGGCTACAAAAGGAAGAGTCGTATCATTTGTAACTGCAAGTTACTAATATGACAAACTTGATAAAGATAAGCATTAGTGGGGACTCCATGTCCCCTCTATTTTTAGATGGAGATATTTTAAATGTAGATAGTAGTGCCTACGAGGACAAAGAAGTGCTTGCAGGTGATGTAATAGTCTTTAATCATCCATTTATAAAAGATTTTATCATGATTAAAAAAGTGAAAGAAATCATAGACTCACGTTACTTTGTCATAGGTATAAATGAGTCCAAAAGTACCGATAGTAGACACTTTGGTACTATTAAAAAAGAAAGTATAATAGGAAAAGTAGTATTTTAACGTAATGGAGGTATACTTATGCATATGGCAGATGCCCTTATTTCACCAGTAGTTGGTGGTTTAACATTCGCAACAGGATTAGGGCTAATCAATCACGCAGCAAAACAATTGGATCAAGAAACTATCGAAGAAAAATTGCCACAGATGGCTATAGCTGGAGCCTTTGTATTTTCAGTACAGATGCTAAACTTCGCTATACCAGGTACTGGCTCAAGCGGACACCTAGTAGGTGCCCTACTTTTAGCTATACTGTTGGGTAAGGAAGCGGCATTTCTAACGATGTCCTGTATTTTGCTGATTCAGGCACTATTCTTTGCAGATGGAGGCTTCCTAGCCTATGGTTGCAACATCATAAACATGGGATTTTTTACTTGTTATATAGCATATCCATATATCTATAAGAAGATAGTCGCAAATAACAAATCTACTACAAGAGAGTTTTTTGCAATCATAGTTACAGCACTTATCGGTATGGAAATAGGTGCATTAGGAGTAGCTGTAGAAACCGTTCTTTCAGGTAAGACAGAGCTTCCATTTACGCAGTTCTTAGTGTTTATGTTGGGAATACACCTAGCCATTGCCTTAGTTGAGGGGCTCATTACATTTACAGTAGTGGCCTTCTTACGTAAGTACAGCAATGTTTTTGATAATGCTCCAGTGGAAGCAAGTGCAGGATTTAAATCAGGCAAAAAAGCCTTCTTAATAGTTTCAGCTGTAGTAATAGTTCTTATAGCTGGTGTACTTTCAAACTTCGCATCATCTAGTCCAGACGGACTCGAATGGTCAATAGAAAAAGTAGTACAAGGCGAACTATTACCATCTAATTCAGCTCAAACCATTACAGAAGTACAAGAAAAGATAGCTCCCCTACCTGACTATAGCCTAAATATGGCTACTGTATCAGAGGCTGTAAGCACAGGTACAGCAGGAATATTGGGAGCGCTTATAACAGTAGTCATGATACTAGCGATAGGATTTACAATCAAAAAAATCAGATTTGACAACAAGGCGAGTAAATGTTAAGTAAAATATTTAGTCTCAGATATTTTGAGACCTTGTCAAGACGCGGGATGTGGCTGGAAAAAGTCCATCCCGTTGTTAAAATTTTAATAGTTTTTATCTATATCATTTTTGTAGCTATGGCAGGTAAATATGAATTATCCAAGCTTTTGTATTTATCTACAATACCAATAGCTATTTTTTGGCTTTCGGATATATCATTTAAGTCATTTGCTAGTAGGCTCGTACTTCCTGCCTTCTTAGCCTGTCTAATAGGCATCATAAATCCCCTGCTAGACGAAAATACCATTATATTATTTGGCATGGAAATATCAGCAGGATGGCTTTCTTTTCTGGTTCTTACACTTAAATCCTTTATGAATATATCCATGGTTATGCTATTGATTATTTCTACTGACTTAGAAAGCCTATACAATGGATTTATCACTCTAAAATTTCCAAAAGTCTTTGCCATACAGTTCATACTTATGATAAGATATATAAGCGTATTTATAGAGGAACTAGACAAGATACTCCTAGCCTACAGTCTCAGAGCCAATGGCTCAAGAAAATTAGACTTCAAAGTCTGGGGCTCGCTTATTGGTCAGTTCTTTATAAGGTCTAGCAAGAAGGCAAGTACCCTATATCACTGTATGCAGCTAAGAGGATTCGATATAAATACGTCATTTAGCAAGAAGATAGCTTTCAAAAAATCAGATGTGCTAATCTTGCTTTGCAGCTTAAGTATTATTATTTTTTTAGGTGTTTTATGAGTAAGGATATAATAAAAATAAATGAAATTACATTTACATATGATGAGAATAGCCCACTTATAAAGGATCTTTCTTTTTCTATAAAAGAGGGTGAATGTGTAGGTATAATAGGGGCTAATGGCGCTGGTAAGTCTACCCTACTTAAACTCATACTAGGACTTTTGGACTTAAACAGCGGTGAAATCATAGTAGATGGTATAGTATTAAACAAAAAAAACATCAAAGAAATCAGAAAAAAAATCGGCTATGTATTTCAGGACTCTGAGCTCCAACTCTTCATGCCTAGAGTAATAGATGATGTAGCCTTTGGTGTCATAAATCAGGGATATAGCGAAGAAGAAGCTGAAAAAATAGCAGAGGAGGCTCTAAAAAGAGTGGCTGCCCTCCACCTAAAAAAACGCCCTCCATATGAGCTATCAGGTGGTGAAATGAAAAAGGTTGCCCTAGCTACAGTCCTAGCTATGAAACCAGAAATACTTATCTTCGATGAGCCAACCATAGGATTAGATCCCAAGTCCAGACGGAATCTGATAAATTTGATAAACCGGATGAAAAAGACTACTATAATAGCCACCCATGACATGGAAATGGCACTGGATATATGTGATAAAATCATAGTGATATATGAGGGAAAAATAGTTCTATCTGGAACAGCAAAGGAAGTATTTTCAGACGAAGAAATCCTGCTAAAATATGACCTAGAGCAACCCTACTCAATGAAAAACCTTATAAAATAAGTCAATTATGAACTTATTCTATAAGGTTTTATAAGTCTTAAAATCTTTCTGTTCAAACTAGCTTTAAATACGGAAATAAATCTATTAAAGCATATCATAGTCTAGGAATTGCATAATAATATTTGCAATCCTCTTAATAGGCTTGCTATAGAAGGCTTTTTCACCGTCACCATTATCGACTACTAAATGTTGCCAAACATTTATCTGCACCTTACCAGTACCACCACTTGGAACAGGTATAACTTCCCCTTCGAAGTTCTCAACGCCATCTTTGTTATAAACTTCGAAATTTGCATGTCCAGAAAGGTCATAAGGTACATTTTTATCACTGTATTCTAAAGAAAGTTGAAAATCCTCTTCTTCAAAGACAAGCACCTTGTCTTCTGAATCACTTGCAAGTGAAAAGTCCTTAGCTTCCCACTTCACTATACTAGTATCCATATCACTATTAGCTTTTTTTATAAAGTCTTCTATACCATTCGCATATTTAAAGCTACTATCTGAAACGCTAAGTTCACTGATAAGCCCTTTAAATCCACCTAGCTTAGGGCTAGCACCAGGATTTATTGGTGCTTCTAGTTCTACACCAGACTTGTTAACCCTCGCTCGCTTGAACCTTATACCGTTTATATAGACATATAAATCTCCATCTTTAGTATAAGAAATAAACACTTCATTCAATGAATTTTTTTCAAGCTTGTATTTATCATTTCCAAAGGCATAATCTTTTACATCGTTTATAGTTACTTTTACTCTTCCAGCAGAATCTAAACCTATTTTGAAATTATCTGTTTCAAATATCTTACTACCATCTACTAGTTCAAAAGGATTCACCTTTAATCTTATCGAGAAATCTCCATCAAGCTTATCCATCAAATTAGTCTCTTCTCCATCAATATTCTTAAGAGGAAGCTTAAAACTAGCATCTTTAAATACCACGCCTTGACTTCCATTATCTTCCATCATAAACTTGGTATCTGATTTCTTTTTAGCCATCGTAGGCATCTGTGACATAAGTATGGTAGGCTCATTTATAGGCCTAACTAATATATCTTTGGTAATAAAACCTTTTTTCTTAGCCTTGTTTTTTTCCTTATATAAAATTTCAGCATCTACATCATATCTATCAGGTCTAGTAGACTTGTAAATTACAGTGAATTTCATATTATCTTTTAAGCTAATTTCCTTGATCTTATTACTTGCATTTTCAATTGTTTTAATAGGAAGTTGACTCTTATCCTCAGCTAAAACCTTAGCTACTTCTAAGCCCTCTTGCTCTGTAATAAGTAGCTTCATATCACTTGCAGGGCCTCCAGAAGCTCCAATAAGTCCATCTATATACTCTTCTATTTTCTCATTATCATTAGATCTAAAGAGCATAGAATTAGCCGCTTTAAACTGATCTAAATAGTAGTTCTCTCGGTCTCTAAAACCATAGATATTAGCTATGGCAAGATCTAGTTCTGTCAAACCACTGTTTGAAGATAAGGCAGTTCCTACAGGTATAGCACTAGCGCTAAAACCTTCAAAGGATGACCTAGTTTCCAAATAATGAGGTAGTATATCAGAATCTTTTATTTTGTTTACCCACATTTGCGTATATATGTCTTGCTTATCAATATTGGCAATCTTGTCTTCTCCTAAAACATAATAATATGTAGGAGCTGAACCATCGCCAAAGTAAAACCATCCTAGATTATAATGAGATACATCTTGAACCCAATTATCCATCCAACCATACCATGAAGAATAATATCTTTTATTAATGCTAAAGGTTTTTCTACTAGAGTAAGCCATACACTTATCAGCATACATCCTACCCCTACTCTGATAATACTCATACCATTGAGCTTCAGTAGATATACCACTTATATTAGGGTCACTTATATTACCGTACTTCCTAGCATAGTTCCAATCACTATAATCTAAGCTGTGAAGCCATATATTTTCAGCACTTCTAGACTGGTCATAACTGTCACTCCTACCATTACCTATATAAACTATGTGCTTTTCATAGGAAGGATCTGCATTTTTTAAAATATTATAAGCTAACCTGAGTCCATCCCCTATATTATCTCCACTTACAGATTCAAGTTTTATATTTGGACTATCCTTAAACTTTTCTTTAAATTTATTTACTATGCTCTGCCCATTACCCTCATTATCGCAATTTGTAACAAAAACAACATTTTGTTTCTTATTATTTGACTTATTTATGGTATAATCTACGCTTATATTATATCCTACAAAGTTTGGATCGCTAATAGGACCATGGCTTATACCTATATCACCTGGTTCAGGAGGGTCAGGGGTCTTGTCCCCAACTTCTATCTCATTATTTATTACTTTAGTAGTTTTTTCTTCGCCATAATACATGCTTACAGCATTTTTTATGGTATAAACACCTTCCTCGCTTGCAGAAATACGCAAGGAAATATCAAAAGGAGCAGCTACATAGTATTCGCCTTGTTTTTTATACTCAAGATCAGGTAAAGTGATTTTTAAATTGCCATTAGCGAGATTTTCTGTAGAAGAAAACTCACCGAGGTTTTTCACCTCTATAGCATCATCAAAACTAAGCTCAAAATCAAACTTAGCACTTAATTCTTGCTCACCTAAAATATTAGTAAATATGTCATCATAAGCTTTTAGCAAAGCAGAACCATCATTTGCATAAGTATATAACTTTTTATTTACATCATTTACTTCTGCACTACCATAAACCTCTTCCAACTCTGATTGCAGTCTATTGCCAAGAGCCGGAGTAAATCCTATGTAATAAGGTTTTACATTGCTATCTTCTTTAATTTTTCTAATCCATAAATTCATATATTTAGCAGGACTGTAATAAGAATCGCTTGTGACAGCTTTTTTTAAATAGTATTCAGTCCATTTATTTATATTTGGTTCTGCATCTGGATTACTTGAAGGATAATGATAAAACACCAAACCATAACCACTACCATTGTGTCTTTTATGGTAACCTGATGGATTCGGTAAAATTTTCCTAACATCTAAATCACTATACTCATAATCATCTTCCACATAGGATAAATCAAACCTTCCAAAACTTCTCTCATTTTCTATCCTAGCTGAAAAAACTGTAGGCTGACCATTGCTAAGCAAAATCAAAACCTGTTCCCTATTAGGAGACTTATTTTGATTAAACTTATTA
>PDWI01004224.1_pt1 | contig 20034 bp, 15 predicted proteins | sample 1430891 | NCBI WGS metagenome assembly PDWI01 (sample SAMN01162508, study PRJNA174530) | Oral metagenome, whole genome shotgun sequencing project. | biome: Marine environment; feature: Marine mammal; material: Swab sample of the gingival sulcus; isolation source: swab sample of gingival sulcus...
ATTCCGTGACGAACTCAAGAACGACCTTTCTTCTAAGAAAAAGAGCCAATGAATTTTTATTATCTTTGTTCTATTAGAAATAGAAAAAAAATTAGTGATTATGAAGAAATTTGGAATTATTGGTATTATTATACTCGTTCTTGTTGGGATTTTTGCTTACGGAACGAAGGTGTATAACGGCTTTGTAGATAAAGAAGAAGGCGTTAAAACGGCTTGGAGTCAGGTAGAGAATAATTATCAGCGACGTGCTGACCTAATCCCTAACCTTGTTTCGACAGTTAAGGGTTATGCTTCGCACGAGAAAGAAACCCTTGAAGGCGTAATTCAAGCTCGTAGCAAAGCAACGGCAACAAACATCAATGCGAACAATATGAGTCCTGAAGCTTTACAGCAATTTCAATCAAGTCAAGATGCTCTTTCTTCGGCTCTATCTAAGCTAATGGTCGTTGTGGAGAAATACCCAGAGCTCAAAGCCAATGAAAACTTTAGAGATTTACAAGTTCAATTGGAAGGGACAGAAAATCGTATTACCATTGCTCGCAAACAGTTCAACGAAACAGCTCAAGTATACAACAAGAGCGTTCGTCGTTTCCCAAGCAATATTTTTGCTGGTATCTTAGGTTTCGAAGAGCGTCCTTACTTCTCTGCTCAAGCAGGTAGTGATGTTGCACCAAAGGTTGAGTTCTAGAGTGCAATAAACTTAGACAACTCAAAGAATAGCAACATTAAATGTTTCAATAGAAAGATTATGCTTAGAAGTAAAACTATTCTGAGCTTATTCCTAAGCTTTTTGTTCTCTTGCCTAACACTTTTCGGGCAAGAGGAGCAAAAGGCTTTTGCTATTTCGGACGTTCCTAATGTACAACTCAATGATAGCACTCGCTTTGTTACAGACCCTGCACATTACCTAAATGCAAGTGAAATAAGGGATTTAGATAAGACTCTTCTAGACCTTCGTCATCGCTACAACGTTGATTTTGCAATTGTCTTACTACCTAATATCAAGGATAATTCCTTAGAAGACTTTACTTATGAGCTATTTAAGGCTTGGGGCTTAGGACAAAAAGGGAAAGATACGGGTTTACTCCTATTAGTTTTACCAGAGAGGAGGAAACTTCGTTTCGAAACTGGCTATGGCTTAGAGGGCATAATCCCCGACGCTTTACTCGGACAAGTTATTAGGAATGATATTGCTCCACATTTTAGAGAGAAGAACATCGCTTTAGGCTTAGAGCAGTCTATTAAGCGAATTGCTCAACGCTTGAAAAAGAACCAAGCAGAACTCCTCAATGGTGCAAAGGGACGACCTCATCAGCAGGGAGTTAGAAGTAAACAAATTCCATCGTCAGCCTTCTTCTACTTTTACAGTTTCTTCGTCTTACTTATCTATGTGAGTCTATTGTTTAATTTGTATATAGGCAAAAGAACCATCAAGAAGCAAGGAGAGGCAAGACAACGCTTACCCGAGGTAAAAGCTGGCTTAATAGTAGGACCTTTAATCTCAATACTTCTGCTAATCCCATTCTTTGGGATTATTTTCACCCTCAAGCTTAATGACGAAGACTATGCCATTGCAATGGTTTTACTTGCAGTTTTTGCCCTATACTTCATAGCTCTTTTCCTCTTAACTCGAAGCTACCAGCAGTATATTCAGAAGCTTGCGAGTCACTGTCCAAACTGTGGCAAGTCTAGCCTCGAAGTTAAGCCCAACTTTAAGAGCAAACTAAGCCCACAGCAAAGCTTAGAATTTCAAATTAAGGCTAAGACTTTTACTTATTTTCATTGTGCTCACTGCTCTTATGAAGAAGTGGTTGCGCATATAGTTAAGCCAAGTAAGTATACCCTATGCCCAGAATGTCAGACGCTTGCTGTTGCCCCCATTGCACGTCGGAGCATCGTCTATCAAGGGGTTAGCTACCTGCGTACTGAATACAAATGTCTTTATTGTCGCAATAATAGCTCAAAAGATGAACGCAATAAACGAGAAGAGGCTGAAAACCTAGCTCAAGGCTTGCTTCTAGGAGCATTGCTTGGCTCTGGAATGGGACGAAGAGGAGGAGGCTTTTCTGGGGGTGGTTTCTCAGGTGGCTCTTGGGGAGGTGGAATGTCTGGAGGTGGTGGTGCTTCTGGCTCTTGGTAAGAAGTAAACTAACTTAAAATCATTATCTAAAAAACAACTTATAATTAATAGAAAATTTATGTCGCAAGCGATAAGTCTTAGAAGTTCACGTTTAATTGATGCGATTAGACTACCTCTTGTCATAATGGTTATCTTCTCTCATTGTATCCTAATTAGGAAAAATATTCCAATCAGTTTAGATAACCTTACAGAGGCTACACTCTTCCAGTTCTCGGAGCTCTTCGTCCGTAGTCTAGGAGGTATTGCAGTGGCAGGCTTTGCTCTTATCTCGGGGTATTTCTTCTTCCTCAAAGAAGAATTTACGCTAAAATACTACACGAAGGCTATATTCAAACGCAAAAACTCACTATTATACCCCTATATTCTGTGGAATATCATAGCCATTATTGCACTATGGTCTAAGAACTTAATTGCACAAGAGCTTGGGGTTTCTGCAGGAGTCAATACTTCAGAACTAGCAGTGCTTAATAACTATTCTATCTTAGATTTACTCTTGTTACCGATTGATGGACCTCTTTGGTACATTAGAGAGTTGATTGTTATCACGCTTATTAGTCCTCTTATAGGTCTTCTGTTTCGCTATCTAAAGAAGTGGTCAATTTTAGTTTTCCTCGCTTTTTATTTCTTTTCCATCTCTATTGGGATTTCTGTTCCCATTCTCTCATTTTTCTGTTTTGGTGCTTATCTTGCTAAAGAGCAAATAGACATCATCGCTTTAGCTAATCGTTTACGTTGGTTTGGCTATATTGGTTCTATCATTTTCTTTATTGCTTTGATACTATATTGCGACGCTCAGTATTATCCACTAATTAAGAATATCACGACTATTTCGCTCATCATACTGATCTTTAATTTTGTTGATAAGCTAGAGAAACAAGGCTCTAAACTCATTGATACCTTTCTTCAGTTTACACCTGCCGTCTTCTTTATGTATGCAATCCATTCTATTATTCTCATCAACCTTGCTAGAGGGGTTCTTTACACAACGGCTTTAGCAAACCTTGCCCTAGGAAAGGTCGCAATAACTCTGATAACGGGAATATTTGCTCTCGTAATGTCGTATACGATTTATGCAATAATGAAAAAACTAATGCCTAAAACCCTAGCAGTGCTTTGTGGGGGGCGTATATAGTTATCAATAAAACAAATGCTGTTTACTTCAAAAGAAAGAAATTATGATTACATACTTGAGAGGAAAGATTACAGAACTTAATCCAACGCACCTCGTTATTGAATGTGCTGGAGTGGGTTACTTCGTACACATATCACTGAATACTTATACTAGTTACCAAAACGAAGAGGAGGCAAAAATCCTAATTACACAGATTATTCGTGAAGATGCTAATCTGCTCTACGGCTTTGCTACGGAAGCAGAGCGAGAACTTTTCCAGCTCTTCCTAAGCGTTTCGGGCGTAGGTCCTAATACTTCCCGAGTAATTCTAAGTACTTATACTGCTAGCGAATTAAAAAAGATTATCGCTCTTGGAGAGATTGAACCAATTAAAGCCGTCAAAGGTATTGGGCTTAAGACGGCTCAGCGTATTATTCTAGAGCTAAAAGGTAAAATTGTCTTTGAAGAAGGGGAGGAAATGCCTAGCACAACGAACCCTATGGCTCAAGGTTTGGCTAATAGTCAGACAACAGATGAAGCACGCTCAGCTCTAAAAATGCTTGGTTTCACAGAGGCAAATATCAATAAAGTTCTCAAGAAACTCCTCAAGGAAGACCCAACACTTTCTGTTGAAGAACTTATCCGTCAAGGTCTAAAGCTCCTGTAAACCTCTGATACTTCAAGACACATCTCAGTAATGCTCCCAAAAGAGTTTATTGAGATGTGTCTTTATTTTTCTTTTTGAACATAAAGAGGTCTGAGAGCTTATCGAAACGCTTACGGAAGAGCAAGCCAAAGCCTTGAGTTGTTAGACCTTTGCGAACATATTGATAGGAGTTGTTGTAATGATTGTAGCCCTTTAGGCGAAGATTGCCAGACTTATTTAGTTTATATTCCAAATCAAACTCCCCGATATAAGTATTGCTTAGGAAAGGATTATCGTGATAGCCAACATTCCCAGAAATAATTAATCGATTATCAAAGAGCTGTCCCGAGAACAGAAGTTCAACCTCTGTATCCGTAAAATATTCATTACTCGTCTTAATATTTGTACCAAGCTGAATTTTCTCACTAAGATCTCCAATTAGAGCAGATAGCTGTTCGGAGATTGTTGTCGAAGCTAAAGCTGACCAATTATTTGTACCCTCTCCATTAGTTTTGCTATAAGCTGAGGGCATAAACTTCCCAATACTAATAAGAGCTAGCGTCTGACGTGTCATAGCTTCCTCTGTACTGAGCAAAGACTTGACCCGTCGCTCAACCTCTCCACTAGCCTTCGGTAATGTTATACCAAATCCAATCTTAGGGCTTGAAAGCTCACCTCGTAAGTTAAGGATACAATTCACGGGCATATTCGTTCTCCTCGTTCCATAAGCTAAACCTTCGTCTAGGTCAGAGATATTTGCCGTTAGGCTATAAATCGCATCAATGTCAATATTTGCGTGGGCAGGATTGCCTCTAAAATTCAGCATACTCCCCGAGCGAACCTTAAACTTCTTATTCGTTAAGTTCTCCAAGCGAAGCGTATAATCACCCGAGAGCAACTTAAAATCTCCATATATCGTTTGATCACCAATAAATGGAACATTGATTTGTAATTTTCCCTCTCCCCTTGCCTTGATTTCATCAGAACGATTATTCCCAATACGAATTCCTAGTTGGGTATCAGCATCAATATCTAGGTTGAGGTGCATATCAAGCAAACTCTGACCGTGCTTCTTGTCCTTCTTTAATTCAGACTCTTGAGTCTGAGGGATACTATCTCTAAGATTGACAAAACGCATCAAGCTTTGGTCTTTCCAAACCATATTAAGGGCGTTAATATCCACACTTAAATCACTAGGTGCTTCAGACTTCGCATTCAGACTAAGCAGGAGCTTACCCTGACTCCCTTTAAGACTAGCTTCCCCAGAGCAATAGGCTTCTCCACAGACTGGCAATATGCGAACATTATTATTTTTCAAGATTTTGAACCTATCCAAGTCCTTAAAATCTAAACGAATATCCATATTGCTAAAATTTTGATGCTTGATTGCTCCATCAAAAATCGCCGTTTGTCCTCTTTCGTCTGTGAGTTTAATATTGGAAAATATCATCTTATCTGGCTCAAACTTTAGCTTATCACTAAAGCGATAAACTGTCCCTAAGCTTTTGACACCAACCTCTGCATTTGCAACCTCTGCCTCTCCAGCAATCGTTACTCCATCTCTGAAAACACCAAAAAGGCGTATATCCCCTATTACCTGCCCTGCAAGCTTACTTAGAAATCCATCCGTAAATGCCTGCACAAAGCCAATATTTAATTTCTGTGCAGAGAAAAGAATATCAATACCACTATGTCCAGCAAGATTAATCCCTCCATTAGCCTTAGTATAAGCCTTCGGATAATCCCCAAGATAACCATTAATTCCCAAGAAATTACGCTTACTATCCCAATCTAAATGTAGGTTAGAAGCACCAGCATCATAGCCATCGACAAAAAACTCTTGACTCTTGACATCTCCAAAAGCATAGAGGACTCCATCATTCATTTTGGCATATAAATCTCCTGATAGCTCAGCATCTAATAGACTAAAATGGACATTCGCTGCATCTAGAATATAGAGCAGACTCATACGTTCAAGCTTGAGATGTAAGCTATCACTTGGATTTTGACTCAAAGCTCCATCAATAGCTAGGCTCTTTTCCTTGCTTGAGAGTTCCAAGCCTTTAATATAGCTCCCAGTCTTCGAAAGCAATATTTCTGCAGGAGCAAGTTGCCAATTTTGTTTATGAATACGAAGATTAGAGGGACGTATCCCTATGAGCATATTAAGGTCTAAAGCCTCTCTCGGCAATTCATCCGGAGAAGCAATCTGAATATTGGTATTTAACGTACCATTCTCTTCACCCTGTTTATCTCGTCCAAAGTTTAGGTTCAGAGCAAGGTCATTATTCCTTTGACTCAAATCTATGCTAGCTCCGTGTAGTTCGCCCATTTTGTTTAGATAGATATCGCCTTTAGCAAGCAATGTATGCTCAGTAAGCTTGACCTCTATATTCTGAAAGTTCTGCTGATTAAGCTGAAAATCTTCCCCCTTAAGCATTAAAGCAAAATTATCTTGCCCTTCCTCAAACGCTCCCTTAATGCTCATCGGTTTCTGCGTCGCAAGGGGAAGCGAGATTAAATCATTCAAAGCACTTGGAAGACTGTCTAGTTTAATATCAACTAAGGCTGTAGTTTTCGCTCTTTGCTCAAGAGCTTGCTTGCCCCAATGAGCAATAATTGGTATCTGACGAAAGAAAGTAGACCTTATCCTCTCGGGGAGCAGACTCAGGGAGCTACTACTCTTAATCAAACCCTTAATCCACGGAGCTTGTACGATAAGAGCAGTTCCATTCGCACCTTGATTAAGAGCGAACTGAATATCCTCCAAGCTCTTGCCTTCCTTGGCGTGTGTATACCAAGAAAGTTCCTTAATATTTAGTAAGACATCTCCCTCCTTAATACTAGGTTTACTTAGATTTAGAGTTCCATTTAGATTGTAAGAGCGTCCCGATTTATCCTCAACGCCCCAATCTGCCAAGGCGATATTCTTTAGGTCATAATCGAGCTTAATCGCTTCAACCGTCCTCTTATTATAGTGAAAGTCCAAGAGGGTTTTAGCTTGAACAACTTTATCATCGAAAGTCATCGCTAGCTTATATCTCTCGACGCCAGAACCTAATATTTGGAAAGCTTCATAATCTTTCCCCCTAAAGCGAAACTGAGGGATAGAGAGCTTGCTTGTCAGTTCCCAAGGCTCTTCAAGCTGACTTCTGTATAGATTGAGGTTCAAGTCTAAATTTGGAATTTGCAAGTCTATTTCTTTCTGTCGAAATGCCTCGATGTTAAGCTCTCTAGCTCTAATATTCGTTGCAAAATTAAGAAGTTCTTCGTCTACAAACATTCCATCTGCATCAAGCTCTAGACTTCCGACGTCTGTCTGAGCTAGTCCCTTGGTTTTAAGTCTAATCCCTTTTCGCCAAGAGAGTTCACCCTGCCACTGACACGCTCCAAGGAGGCTAAGGTCTTGGCGTAGTTGTTCCTTTTCTTGCCCTAGGTTTAAGAATCCGACTCTCTCCCAAAACTCTTCTCCTATTCTAAACTTAATATCAGAACTTTCAAAGCCGACCAGCTTACTCCATATATCTAAATTAAGTATCCCAGAATTAAGCTCCAAGTTTATCAATTTATCAATACTTAACTCAAGCGTATTGATATTCACGCCCTTTGGTTTTCCTTGAATTAAACCTTTTCCTTGCAAGCGTTCAGACTTAAAAACCGATAATTTGGGAAAGAATACTGCTAAATCTTTCAATGCAATATTTATTTGGGCAATATCAACTTTATCCAATTTAGCTAAACCAAAACGTTGGAGATTAAAGTAAAGGCTTGGAATATTAACTTGACTATCTCCGAAGAGCAAATCCAAATCCTTAAACCTAAGGCTATCTTGCATCTGCTCTACACTTGTACTAAAGCTCTTGACACGAACTCCATTACCAAGGGTAAAGCTCAAATCTCGAACAGTAAGCTGACGTCCTTCTTCTTTGTCTAGTTCTAGTTCGTCCAGCTTGCAGTCTAAGTCCTCCAAAGCAAAGACCAAACTATCTTCTCTATAATAATGACAACTTGCTTCTCTAATTAGAATACTAAAAATAGATAGCTGAAAATCTCCCTTATTTTCTACACCATCCCCCTGCAAATGCCTTAGTATAGAGCTAATATTAAGCTGACCTAGACTATCCTCCCGAAGCCTTATCTCTGGACGAAACAGACGAATATGATCAAAATCTAAGCTCTTATCATTAAGAAATTTCCAAATACTTTTAGCAGAGAGGTCAAGCACTAAGGTACGAGCAGAGAGAGCATTCTCCCCTAGACTATCCTTTACCTGAAGAAAATGCACCTTGACATCACCTGATATTGACATTGCAACCTCACCGATATGCACCTCAGTCCCGAGGCTTTTCCCTAACTCTCCAGATAGATAGTCTGCCCCACCCCTTCGTCCTAGTTCGAACTGAAAAAGCATATACGGCAAATACCAAAAGAAGACAAGCACAGCAGAAATAATCCCTGCTATCCTAAATCGTTTGATTATTTTTCGGCTTAATTGCCAAGAACTAAACATTATATAATTGATATAATTTCTCTAAACCTCTTACTCCTTGATGCCTAAGGGATGTCAAATCCTAAGAGGTATAAACATAATACTAATGCTTCGACAGCCCTTCGACAGGCTCAGAAACCGACTCAGCGACCGAATAATAGCTTACGACACCCCCCTACCAAGGATAAAATACTCTCTAGTATACAAAGATACACAAAAGGAACGAAACCTATTATTCCTAATTCCTTTCTAGACTTATGCTAAGATTTTCTTTATTTCACCACGGAGTGAAAAAGTTTTCACCACGGCGTGTAATTAATTTCACTCCGTGGTGAAATAAGTTATAAGTTTTGAATTAAGAATTAAAAAAACAAGTAACTTGTGCCCTAAATAGAGCAAGAAAAAGACTTTTGAACAAGGTCTTTAGCTCTACTTTGCTCAAAAATTTTTATCTTTGAGCTTGGTCGTAAGATTAAAGGACATTTAAGCAATACATTAGATAATGAATAAAATAACAAAAGTAGTTCTCACAGGAGGACCTTGTGCTGGTAAAACGACAGCTCTTGCTCGTATCAAAGACCATTTCTCTGGTCTAGGATTTCAAGTCTTCGTTTTGCCAGAAGTCCCAACAATGTTTGCTCAAGCTGGCATTAACTTCCTCACGAAAAACAAAGGCTATTTCTATCAAGCAGAGCAGTCGGTGATGTCTATGCAAATAGCAATGGAAGATGAGTTTATGAAGATTGCAGAAACTCAAGAAAAGCCAACACTAATTGTCTGCGACCGAGGCTCGATGGACATTGCTGCCTACCTAACACCCGTTATTTGGCAAGGACTACTTGATTATCATAGCACCAATATTGTACAGCTACGTGATGCTCGCTACGACCTGGTCATTCATATGGTAACGGCAGCCAACGGAGCAGAAAAATATTATACAACAGCCAATAATGAAGCTCGAACCGAAGGCGTAGAGCAAGCTCGTGCCTTAGATCAAAGAATGATTGGCTTGTGGACGGGACACCCTCGCCTTAAAGTCGTACGAAACAACGAAGACTTTGAGCAGAAAATCAATAATGTACTTTCTGAAATCGCTAAGCTCGTTGAAGCTCCAGAACCAATCCGTACAGAACGTAAGTACTTGGTTGAGGTTGTGGGCGAAATACCTAACGCTGTAGAGTCGGATATTTATCAAACTTACCTCAAGTCTGACGGCAAGGACGAAGTGCGTCTGCGTAAGCGTGGACAAGACGGTAGCTTTATCTACCTCTATGCAATGAAGCGTCAAATATCAGAAACAGAAAGCATTGAAACGGAGCGTCAAATCCGACCTGTTGAATACCTTTCTTTGCTTCGTGAGGCTGATGACAGTAAGCAAACAATTTACAAAAAACGCCAGTGCTTCGTTTGGGAAGAGCAATACTTCGAAGTAGATACTTACCTCTCGCCAAACTTAGGCATTCATATTCTAGAGATTGAGGGGGTGCAAGACCATAATGAGATTGCCTTCCCCCCATTCATCAAAGTGGTTAAGGACATCACAGGCGACAAGTCCTACTTTACAAGCAAACTTGCTGAACAAAAATTGTAAATTAATAAATTCTGAAAACTTATATTTCGGTCATTGAGCCTGTCGAAATGCCGAAATAAAATAGCAGATTTATCACAAAGGCGCTCCGTTTCGACAAGCTCAAGCGAAGCTCGCCCCCAAGGCAACGACCGAATAATAGATATTATTTCAGAATAAAGAACTAATAAGAATTATAGATATAAATGAGTAAGCAATACAAAAGAACCCTTATAACAACAGCACTTCCATACGCAAATGGGCCTGTGCATATCGGACACCTTGCTGGAGTTTACATTCCTGCAGATATTTATGCTCGTTACCTTCGCCTCAAAGGCGAGGAAGTCTTACACGTAGGAGGTAGTGACGAACACGGAGTCCCGATTACTATTCGAGCGAAGAAAGAGGGCATTACACCTCAAGATGTAGTAGACCGTTACCACGGTATTATCAAGAAGTCTTTTGAAGACCTTGGTATTACTTTTGATATTTACAGCCGTACAACGAGCGAAACGCACAGACAGCACGCTTCAGAGTTTTTCAAAACTCTGCACGAGAAGGGCGAATTTATTGAGCAAACTTCTCAGCAATATTACGATGAAGAGGCAAAGCAATTCCTTGCAGACCGATATATTACAGGGACTTGTCCTCACTGCGAAAAGGAAGGAGCTTACGGCGACCAATGTGAGAGCTGTGGCACTTCGCTTAACGCAACTGACCTCGTTAATCCAAAATCTGCCATCACTGGGGCAACGCCTGTGATGAAAGAAACGAAGCACTGGTATCTGCCTCTTGATAAGCACGAAGCCTTCCTCAAGGAATGGATTTTGGAAGGACACAAAGAGTGGAAGAGTAATGTCTATGGTCAGTGTAAGAGCTGGCTTGATATGGGCTTGCAACCACGTGCCGTAAGCCGTGACTTGGATTGGGGTATCCCAGTACCAGTAGAGGGAGGCGAGGGCAAAGTACTTTACGTTTGGTTTGACGCTCCGATTGGTTATATCTCAAACACTAAGGAGCTTCTGCCTAATGATTGGGAGAAGTGGTGGAAAGATGAAGAAACTAAACTAGTGCATTTCATCGGAAAAGATAACATTGTTTTCCACTGTATCGTTTTCCCTGCTATGCTCAAAGCTGAAGGTTCATACATCTTACCTGAGAACGTTCCAGCGAATGAGTTCCTAAACCTTGAGGGCGATAAGATTTCGACAAGCCGTAATTGGGCAGTTTGGTTGCACGAATATCTTGTAGACTTCCCTGAGAAACAAGACGTACTACGTTATGTCCTAACGGCAAACGCTCCCGAAACGAAGGATAATGACTTTACGTGGAAGGACTTCCAAGCACGCAATAACAACGAACTTGTAGCCGTTTATGGTAACTTCGTGAACCGTGCTTTAGTGCTGACATCTAAGTATTTTGACGGCAAAGTCCCAACACTCGGCGAACTGACAGACTACGATAAAGAGATTATTGCAGAGTTTAAGTCTATCCGTTCGGAGCTTGAGAAGGAATTAGACACTTATCACTTCCGTGAAGCTCTTAAAATTGCGATGAACCTAGCTCGTATTGGTAATAAGTATCTTGCCGAAACAGAGCCTTGGAAACTCGCAAAGACAGACCTAACACGCGTACAAACAATCCTAAACCTTGCCTTGCAGATTACGGCAAACCTAACGATTGCTTTCGCTCCATTCTTGCCAAAGAGTAGCGAGAAACTTCGTCAAATGCTGAACATTGAGGCAATGGATTGGGAAAGACTTGGGGCAACTAATCTACTTGCTGATGGACATCAGTTAGGTAAAGCTGAATTGCTTTTTGAGAAGATTGAGGACGAAGCTATCCAAGCTCAGATTGACAAACTTCTAGCGACGAAGAAAGCAAACGAAGAAGCCGAAGCGAAGGCTGAGCCTATTGCCGAAGATTGTTCCTTTGAAGACTTCCTAAAGCTTGATATCAGAGTGGGAACTGTCCTTGAATGCACCAAAGTCCCAAAGGCAGACAAGCTCCTACAATTTAAGATTGATGACGGCTTAGGAGGAAGAACGATTGTTTCAGGTATTGCACAGCATTACAAGGCTGAGGAGCTAGTTGGCAAACAAGTTTGCTTCATCGCCAATCTTCCTCCTCGCAAACTCCGTGGTATCGTCAGCGAAGGAATGATTCTTTCTGCCGAAGACCCTACCGGCAAACTGCGTGTCATTTCCCCATCTGAAGAGATGAAAGCCGGCTCGCAAGTCAAATAGTCTTAGATAAGTCTATATAAAAAATAGTAGAGGGTACTTCCAAAAATGGAAGTACCCTCTACTATTTTTATCAATGAATAAACTTGTAATTACATATCTTCTGCAATATCAATATATTCTTTCAGTTTTCTCTGCAATAACTTCTTATCAATCAAGCGAAGTTCGTATTCTGCAACCATTGTCGGAGACAAACTGCGACTAAGAGCAAACTCTACAACTTCATCATCTTTGCTTGCACAGAGAATTACACCAACACTTGGGTTCTCTCTATCTTTTTTGACTTCTCTATCAAGAGCCTCCAAATACAAATCCATTTTACTGATATATTCAGCCTTGAATTCTCCAATTTTTAGTTCAAATGCAACTAAGCACTCAAGCCCTCTATGATAAAATAGTAAATCAATGTAATAATCGTGCTTCCCAACTTGAACCCTATACTCTTGTCCTATAAAGGTAAAGTCTTTCCCAACTTCTAAGATGAAATTCTTTAAGTTTTTGATGATAGACTGCCCAAGTTCCTTTTCAGAAACGACAGCTGGCAAATCAAGAAAATCTAAGACATAGCGATCCATAATTGTATGCTTCGTTTGTTCTTTGACCTTGCTAAGAGCTGGCTGAGAATTGTTTTTAGAAAGCATATATCTTTCATAGTAAGCACTGTCTATCTGCCTTGCTAATTCTCTTTTACTTAATCGCTCTTTAATACACATATTAATATAGAAGTGCCTTTCCTCTTGGGTCTTACAAGCTGACATTATCTTCAAATGATTAGTCCAAGACAATTGTGTCACCAGTGGAGACACAATCTCATCATCTTTGTATAATTCGTAGAACTGACGCATTCTGTATAGACCACGTCTATTAAAACCTTTTAGCTCTGGATAATGAGAAGTAAAAAATAGAGCTAAATCATCAATCAACTTATCCCCATAACTACTCGTGAGGAGTTTGTCATATACAAACTTCCCTACTTCAAGATACATAAGAATAAGCTCTTCATTAACCTTCCTATAAGCTCTGTCTTTAGCCTGTTCAATTATGTTAATCAAAGAATCTAACTCAAAACTATTAAGTTCTTTATGCACAATATCACTCATACTATATACTTAATTTTAGAGATTTGGTAGAAACAAATATAATAAATATCAAGCATAACTGGAGTAAGTATTTATGATTTAGATAAAAAAGACTAATTTAGTAGATAAATAAAGAATGATATGAAGAAACAAATCCCGATGGCAGACCCTAAACGGCAGTATCAAGCTCTTAAAACAGAGCTTGATACTGCCGTTGCTAATGTTCTAAGCAGTGGGCAATATATCCTAGGTCAAGAGGTCGCAAACTTTGAAGAGAGCCTAGCTAGTTATCTAGGCTTGCAAACAGAGAATGTAATGACTTGTGGCAATGGAACGGACGCACTTCGTATCGCTTACGAAGCAATTGGCTTAGAAGCAGGCGACGAAGTCATAATGCCCTCCTTTAATTACGTGGCTTCTGCCGAATCAGCCTTACAACTTGGTTTAGTGCCTGTTTGGGCTGACATCAACGGCTTGCAAAAGGGGCTTCAAACAGAGCAGACCTTTAATATCTCTTGCGATAGCGATTACCTAAAAAGCTTGCTTTCGCCAAAGACTAAAGCCTTAGTTGGCGTTAATCTATACGGCAATCCGATTCAGGCAAACAAGCTAAAGTCATTCTGTTATGAGCATAATTTGATTTTAATTGAGGATAATGCTCAAGGCTTAGGTTCTCAGCTTGCACCTCCCTCACCACTTCATTGCACCCCTGCCAGTACGGCTCGTACCTCCAAAGAGGGAATGGAGGATAGAGCCAAATGCTCAGCAACAAAGACATATGAAATTCCCCCTTTGGAGGGGGTGTCAGGCGAATGCCTGACGGGGGAGGTCTTGGAGCAAGACTCTCTGCTTGGCGACATCACAACGACGAGTTTCTTCCCAACCAAACCCTTAGGATGCCTCGGAGATGGAGGGGCAGTCTTTTCTACAAATAAAGGATGGATTGCGAAAGCTCGCACCATTGCTCGCCACGGACAGGGCAAGAAATACGACTATCAGAGGCGAGGCATTAACAGCCGTTTGGATACTATTCAAGCAGGTGTCTTGGAAGTTAAGCTAAAGCACTTAGATAATTTCGTTAAGCAAACGAGAGCGATGGCTCAGCGTTATATGGAAGCTTTGCAAAACAGCAAACTAATCCTCCCAAGTGCTAGCCTACTAGAAATAAGCACCTTTCATCAGTTTACGCTCTTATTGGACGAAAATCTTGAAAGGGAAGCCGTTCGGCAAGAACTCATTAAGCGAGGGATTGCCTCGGCTCTTTACTACCCAGAACCATTGCACCTAAATAAGTTCTACAAAGAGCAAGGCATTCAACGTGCTAGCCTTGATAATAGCGAAATCCTTAGCCGTCAAATGCTTTCGCTCCCTATCTATCCATACTTAACAGAAGAAGAGCAAGACTATATCATTAAACATTTACTCGCTATTCTTCAAGCGAATTAAGGCTAAGACTTAAGACTAAGATTAAAGAAAATGTTATTAGCAGATAGATTAAAGTACGGAGATACAATTGCTTTCTTTTCTCCATCGTCGCCTGTTACGAGCTGGGCTCATAAGAGGTTTGAGCGAGCGAAAGCTTTTTTAGAGCAGAAAGGTTTTAAGTTAATTGCAGGGAAATTAACGGGAAAAGCTGACTATTATCGCTCTGCTAGTATCAAAGAACGAGCAGAAGAGCTAAATGAATTAATTGCTAATCCGGAGGTAAAATGTATCATCTCAACCATTGGGGGAATGAACTCTAACGCTTTATTGCCCTACATTGACTATGAAACATTAAAAAGAAACCCTAAGATTATCATCGGTTATTCTGACATGACTGCAATCTTATTGGGGATTTATAGCAAAATTCAGCTAACAACCTTTTATGGTCCTGCTCTCGTGGCTTCTTTTGGAGAGATAGGGTGCATCTTAGAAAAGACCTTTAATTACTTTGAAGACGTCCTAATAAAAGCCGAAACGCCCTATCTAATTGAAAACCCACACAAATGGACTGATGAGTTTATTGATTGGGAAGAACAAAAACGAGAGAAGAAGCTCTTAGATAATAAGCTCATTACCATTAATGAAGGCATTGCAAAGGGTCGTTTGATTGCTGGAAATTTAGACACGATTTTGGGCATTTATGGCAGTGCCTATATGCCTGAAATAAAAGATGGCGATATTCTTCTGATTGAAGATAGCCTAAAAGATGCGAGTGTTATCGAACGTTCTTTTGCTCATCTGCACCTAAATGGAGTTTTTGATAAGATTGGAGGTTTAATACTTGGCAAGCACGAACAATTTGATGATAGAGGTTCAAATAGAAAACCCTACGAAATTATGATGGAGATTATTGGTCATAGAGATTATCCAATCTTAGCAGAATATGATTGTTCCCACACTTTCCCAATGATTACGCTCCCAATTGGAGCAACGGTTACACTAGATGCAAGCAAGCAACAACTAACTCTTGAAGAAGAATACTTAAGGGAGTAGCCTCCTTTATCCAAAAGCAATAAATAAGCTCCCCCTACTCGTAGTACTCAATCTCTCTAGTATAAATTCTTCTTGGAATAGAGTTGGTGTATTCTATTTTCTGAAGCCAATTTCCCTTCTGGTCAAATTTGTGTTGATAAGAGTGGCTAGCTATTATTCTGTTCTCGGAATTAGATTTCTCCTCTTTAATTAGATTACCTTTGTTGTCATATTCGTAAAGAAATTTAAGCTCTAGCGAATTATCAGGGGCAAGCAAAGCCTTCTCTATCATATGCCCATCCTTGTCATACACAATCTTTACTCTGTCTATTAACTTATCATTAGCATCATATTTTATTTGTTCTATTGGGCGTCCATTATCATCTCCTTTACACTGAATTCTAAAAGATAGCAAACCCTTTGAATTATAAACTAAGCACGCTTGTATTGCTCCTTGAGTATCATATCTAAAAACATACTTAAATCGTCCTCTATCTATTTGCTCGGAAACGCATTCTATGATAAGACCTTTATTGCTCTTGTAATAATGCTGAAAAACTAAAGTATCTCTAGCGTCATAGAGAGCTTTTTCTATAAAATTACCCTCTTCATTAAAAAGGAATTTACTCGTAGAGAATAGCTCTCCCTTCTCAATAGACTTTGAATCCCTAGCAAGGTCATAGGCTATTTCCTTAATAGATTTAACCCGACCTTTTAGGTTCATTTCTTGCCAACTATTTATTTTTTTAACTTTAGAACAAGAAATAATAGAAAGCAAAGAGAGTAAAACAATGCTTAGTCGCTTAATTAATTCCATAGTTTAATATATTGTCATTTCAATTGTTATGTTACTTTAGAAAAGCAAATCTGGCTGGAATATCACCAGTACGTACAGACCAGAGCTTTTTCCCTTGAGGGCTATAACAATGAAGTAAGCCACTAGAAACGTAGTTTTTCGCATCTGTAATATAAACCTCATTTGTTTCGGGATTAACTGCTAGCCCATAGGGTTTCTCAATAGCTTGCTCTGTTCCATCAGTAATGAAGTTTGTCGAAAGTTTAGTCCCCGTTTTTGTGTCTATTTGAGCATAGTTAATCGTATTTGCTTCCTTCTCATTGTTCCATTCTGTACTTAAGATAAGAAGTTTATCTCCTTGAAGAGCCATTGCCGAGCAGGGCAAGTCTATCTTTTGGGCAAACTCTTCTCGCCCTGTCTGAGGGTTATATTTCAGCTGATAGAGGCAAGAAGCTTGATTTTCATAATTGCCACGAGATGAAACCCACAGATTATTGTGTTTGTCTTTTAAGACTCTGTGGAGATTAATCCCTAGCTGAATATTATCCACAACTTTGAAGTCTGATAGACGAATAAGCGAAAGTCTATTATCATAATCTGGAGGGCGATAACCTCCAGAATTAGCAACGTAGAGGTAGCCACCGACAACAGCCATTTCTTCTGGCTGGTAGCCAACGCTTATACGTCTATCAATCTGCAAGGTTGTCGTATCTATCTGTAGCACTTCTCCATGTGGAGATTTCTCTGTTTCTGTATCAATCTTTATTTTCCCCACATAGCTACTGACATAGGCTTTCCCTTGATGAAAAGTAATGTAGCGACAGTTGGCAATATCTATCTGTCCGATACGTGTCGCAGTATTTTTATCCAAAACTTCTAGCTTGTGCGAAGCATTAACGACAACATACATTTTCGAACCATAAATCTGAATATCATTCCCAACATCCCCCAACTCTTTAACCACATCAGGATTGCGTTCTGCATAGATATTACGTAGATATTTACCTTTATGAATATCAAGAAAATCAAGCGAGGCTTTATTTGAGCCATAGTTTCCCTCACAAAGGAGATAAAGACCTTTGACCGAACTATTTGGTTTTGGGACTAAACCTTCTGTTTCACTTGTGATACTATGCTGTAGCACCTCATCTTTGCGACAAGAGCCAAGTAGGGCAAAAAGCAATATCACCAGCAAGCCACAGACTGACCAGTTGTATAATTTTAGTTTGTTCCTCATCTCTTTTTGTTTTGTTGTCTTGACCTACTCCAAAAGTACTCTTTTTTATCTTTACCTAAAGCAATAAAGGCTTGTGCCACAGATGACACAAGCCTTTAACCAAGCCATTCTAATAAAGTCTAGTGAGCCTTTGGTCTATAAGGCAAGTGTGAACCGTGCAAAATAATTTTTAGATTGCCGTCCTTATCTTTCTTATAAGCAAAAGTATATTCGACCTTAACCTCTGCACTACCATCGGCAGGTGTGAAGAAATAATTCCCCATTGCTAGGGCAGTATCTCCGTCTGCATCGATTGTTGTACCAGCGTTCTCAAAGCGAACCTTCGTCCAAGGCTTAATAGCAAAGCCGTGATCTTCAGGATACTTCTCATTACCAGCAACGAAGTAAGACAATGCTCCTTCAAAATCTAAACGGAATTGCTTCTCTGAAGCAAGCGTTGGTTTGAAGAGAACTGTTCCCTCATCGTAGTTGTAGAACTTCTTTACGTGGTCAGAGGCTACCTTTTTGTAGTCGCCCTTCTCAGTGAAGACTTTACCAATAGTTACGATACCTTCTCCCCAAGCTTTCTGAGCATCTGCTACTTCTTGAGCAGTGATTGCTTTACTTGTTTCACATTGTGTTGTTTGACATTGTGTTTCAGTCTTGCAACTACTATCATCACAACAAGAACTAAGTCCTAAAACTAAACAAGAACTCGCAGCCAAAGCTATTGTTTTAATATTAAATTTAGAATTGATTATCGCCATATTTTTGTCATTAAAATTAAATAATAATGCCCACATCTAGAGCATTGCACTATAACAAAGATAACTTTTATTCCCTAAATAGACAAATACGAGCATTTTATTGACCATTCAGCAAGAGATAATCGTCTTAGCTTTTTCGGATTTTTCTAGCCCATTGAGCGTTTTATTTCCTGTGTAAATATCACAAATCGGAACGCTAAAATGAGGAAGCTTAAACTCGAACATAACAAGCTACTTATCAGAACCTTATCAACGCCCTAATTTTGTTAAAAAAAACTCCCCGATAACTTTTTGAAAAGTCCCGTGATTTTTTGAAAAGTTATCCGTGACTTTTTCGAAAGTATTCCCTGAAACTTTTTCAACCAATCCTAATACCACAAATCGGAACCCTCACAGAGGGTTTTCTTTTTACGGCGACGAGTAAAAGAAATTCCCCTACTTATTAAATAAGTGTTTAGCAGGATTTAAGTGTATACTTCCGTTTTTTCTATTCTTAATAAAAGTCGAGTTTTTCTGTCTATTCGGTCTATAAAGCATTTTTTCTACTTTCTTGTTAAAACTTTTTTCTAGGTCTTGATTTTACACTTAGATTTAGTCATAGCTAAGTGGGAAGAGTGTTTCATCGCACAGGCAATGCGCGCCAATCTTAACTAGATTTGGCGTGTATTGTTTTTTTTTACATTTGTAGTGAGTTTTAGCTTATGCTGAGAGTATATATAAGGTATAAGGAGCTATTACTTTGTTAAGCAAGCTTCTATTTAGTAACAATAAAAAGAATAAAGAAAGACTAAAGTCTAAGGTTCGCTATCAGCCGCCAGAAGTTGAGCTCATCAACTTAGGTTGTCATCTACATCTTTTGGAGAGTTTCTCCATCGAAGGCGGCACTATGGACGACTGGAACGGCGGCGACCCACTAGACACAGAATTAGGCGACCTCTCAGGAGGTGCAGACTAATCCTCTAGAAAATTAAGAGTTCGCTTCCCAGCGGGGGACAAAATGCTCTCGCATTTTGGTTGTAGTTACCTAGTTCTTTCCCTTCTTCTGCGGCTAAGGTCATCCTTCCCCTCTCGTTTACAACTCGGGGTACTCCCTTCAAAAGGGAGAATGGAGCAGTTCTTCTAGAGTTTTGAGTTGGCTCTTAGGGGCGAAGCCTTTCCCCTTCAAAGACTTGAACCCAAGGTCGCCCTCAAGGCAAGGGGTGGATGAGACCAAAGGGAGCAGACGGGATAGTATGAGGTAAGCGCCTCCCTAACTCTTAATTATTAAGTTCCACCCCGCCTCGCAAGCTCGGCACCCCTCAAGAGGGGAATTATTGCAAGTTTGAGAGAAAACTCAATTCCTCCCTTGGTGGGAGGTGGCAGTGAGCGGTTGTTGAGACGGTTCCTGAGCTTGCGGTCGCTGAGCCTGTCGAAGCGTCGAAGGACTGTCGAAACGGAGCGAACTGACGGAGGGGGTACTCCTTCGAGAGTTTTGAGTTAAGAACTATCTCTTCACTAACGTCCTCCCTCCCCCCTCGGCTTTT
>PDWI01004066.1_pt1 | contig 20023 bp, 20 predicted proteins | sample 1430891 | NCBI WGS metagenome assembly PDWI01 (sample SAMN01162508, study PRJNA174530) | Oral metagenome, whole genome shotgun sequencing project. | biome: Marine environment; feature: Marine mammal; material: Swab sample of the gingival sulcus; isolation source: swab sample of gingival sulcus...
TTCACATTTTTTTAAATTCATTCAAAAAAGTCGCTTAAATCCTTATTGTATAAGGTTTCAAACGACTTTTTATCATTCTTTTTGTCCTTTATGCCTAAACTTAAAAATCATTTTAAAATATCTAACGTATTTTCATCATATTTTCCATTAAAAAACTTATCTAACACCTGATGAAAAATTGAATTTTCTGGTGAAATAAGTGCAAATAATGTCATTGATGATTGTAATTTTAAGACATCAACATCTTTAAAAATATCATAAGCATTATTGGTTTTTAACGATAATAAAATTTTGGAACACTCAATTAAACGAGTACCTAAAATTTCATCTTTTAGATATTGCTTTGCGTGATCTAAATCTAATAGAGCAAATTTTTTAGTTGTTGGACTTATTCCTAAACCTTGAATTTGAGGAAAAACAAACCACATCCAACAAGTTCTTTTTTTGCTATTGTTAAGCTCTTCTATAACAAAATCATAGATAAAATCTTGAGCATCTATAAAATGTTTTAATTCATAAGTCATCAGTCTAAACTCCAGTTAATTGGTTCTCTATTATGAGCTTGCAAAAATTGATTAGTACGACTAAAATAACGACCGCCAAAAAAACCACGATGTGCAGAAAGTGGTGATGGATGTGGTGCTTTAATGATTAAATGTTTAGAGCTATCAATTAATTCAGCTTTACGTCCAGCGTAAGCTCCCCAAAGAATAAATACGCTTGGTTTTGCTTGCTCACTGACCATTTGTAATACGTGATCGGTAAATTCTTCCCAGCCTCTTTTTTGATGAGCACCAGCTTGAGATTGCTCAACAGTTAAAGTTGCATTAAGCAATAATACTCCCTGATCAGCCCACGAGCTTAAATCACCATTAAGCGGTGAAATTCCTAAGTCATTTTGCAATTCTTGAAAAATATTTCTTAATGAGGGGGGGAGCATAATTCCTTTATTTACGGAAAAGCAAAGCCCATTTGCTTGACCTACCCCGTGATAGGGATCTTGCCCTAAAATAACCGCTTTAATATCTTGAGGTAGTGTTCTTTTAAAGGCATTAAACCACTGATTAGTTGGAGGAAAAATAACAGCACCAGAGCGTTTTCGTGCAACTAAAAATGAACGAAGATTTTTCATATAAGGCTTATTAAATTCATCTTCTAATAAATTAAGCCAAGGTTTTGGTAAATCAATTGCCATCGTGTTTATCCATTTACTTTTTCAAGCATTTTTTTAACATTTTTTGGTGAGTTGCCTACAAAAATTTCATCTTCATAGATAACCACCGGACGAGCTAAAAAAGTATAATGCTCTAATAAATAATGCTTAAAGCCTTCTTCATCTAAATTTTTAGATTTTAAATCTAGTTTTCTATAAAGCTGTGCTCTTTTGCTAAAAATTTTTTCAAAACTTTGCGTAAAGCTATAAATTTCTTCCAACTGTTCTAAGGTCAAAGGCTGTTCTTTAATATTTTGAACTTCAAATTCATCAATATTTTCAATTTGATCTAATATTTTTTGACAAGTACTACAATTTAAGAGGGTATAAATTTTTTTCATAAGTTTTCCTTTGTTTGTTAATTGATAATATCGAAAATACTATCATTTGAGCTAAAATGATATTTTATCTGTGCTTGTAAAAGCTCTGCGGTTGCGAGAGCATCTGTTAAAGCATTATGTGCTGAATAAAGAGGTAGATGATAACGCTTGCGACAATCATTTAAGCGAACCGAAGCGGTTGGTTTATTAAATAATTTTGCAAAAAATCCTTGCGATGATTTTAAATAATTCATTTCAAGTTGCATTGTATCGACTACAGGAAATAATATTTCTTCATTTAGGCGTTCCATAATAGCACTATGTAAAAAATTACGCTCAATATGGCGAAAATGAACGACAACAATTTTATTTTCAATAGCTTTTAAAAATTTATCTAAAATCTCAATAAGATCGGGAGCATCGCTTGTTTCACTATGGGTAATGCCGTGAATGGTTACCGATTTTCTCGTCAAACTTTCTCGTGGTTTAACCACCCAGTATTTTGCAGTGTTGGTATAAACCTTTTGATGATCAAATTCAATTAAACCGATACTTACAATGCCATCGTTTTCACTGTTAAGCCCTGTTGTTTCAAAATCAAGAGCTACAAATTTGGTATCAGCAATAGTTTTTTGATCAAGCGGGCAGTTTTTATAAAAATTTTGCAACAGTTCAGAGGTGCTTTTTTGCCCTTGTTCTTGATAAAAATTTTGCCAATTTTGTGGAAGTTCCATCATACTATGATCCTATTTTTTTGGCTTAACATTACGATTTCGTGGATATTTAAACTTCATAAACTGCTGAGCCGTTGATAAAATTTTAAAGGCATCTTTTAAATGACGACGCTCAAAATCAGCCATTTCATCAGGTTTCACGCTGTTATTAAGCTCTTCGTTTTGCTCTAAACTTAATGCTTGATGAGCAATTCTTACCGTTGATAACAGCTCTAACGCATCTCGTAAATCTTTTGCTGAAGTTTTTGGTAGATAATTTGCTTCAATAATGTCTTTTAAGCGATCAAATGAATTTTTTTCAAGTGAGCCAATCGCCAAAGCGTGAACACGAATAAGATCGACCAAAGGTGCTGTGCCACGACGTTTTAAGTTAATAGATTTTGTTTGACGACCATCTTTTTCCATTACAAAACTACCAAAAAAGCCAAGTGGCGGCGTACGAAGTAATGCTGTATGAGCCAAAGCAGATAAGAAATGAGGGGTGTTTTTTGCTTTATTGGTAATGAAACGATAGAGTTGATCTGCCCAGTGTGTATTGCCATAAACACCATCTAAATCAAAGAAAATAGAACTGTTAAGTAATTTTTCAGGATTTGGATTATCAATCCAATCAGCAAAATTTTCTTTCCATTGGTTCATCGTCATTCGCCATTTTGGATTTGTCGCCATAATATCGCCTGTGCAATACACATAGCCACAGTCATTAAGCCCATCACAAATGAATGTTGCTAAATCTTCAAAATATTTACTATGTTCTTTTTCATCATAATTGTTGCTTAAAATGAAAGCATTGTCTTGATCGGTTACAAGTAGCTGTTCATCTCGTGCCATTGAGCCAAGTGCTAGTAAACAATAAGGAACAGGTGGAGTACCTAATTTTTCTTCACCAAGTTCGCATAAACGCTGTTTAAAACTGCGTCCAATAATTGACATTGCAGAGCCAATCATTTGTGAATTTGCTCCATCTTTTGCCATACGCACAAAACTTTCTTGAACACTTTGGCTTAATTGAGCTAAATCCTCAACGCTGGTTTGTTGCAAAATTGAGTTTACAATTAAAAGGCTGTTTTGAGATTCATATCGCATTAAATCACTACTTTCTAAAATACCAACTGCCTTGTGTTTTTTTACCACAGGTAAATGGTTGATATTGTATTTAAGCATCATCATTAAGGCTTCATAAACATAAGCACTTTCATCAATGGTTAAACATTCTTTGGTTGCTATTTCAAAAATACTACTTTGTAAATTACGATTTTCAGCAATTGCTTTGGTTGTTAAATCTCGATCGGTTACTATTGCTAAAAGATCGTTTTCTTCGTCATCTCGATCTTCAATCAAAATAGCACTTACATTTTCATCACGCATTTTAATAGCTGTTTCTAAAATGCTGGTTTGTTTTTCAAGGATAACAGGCTCACGATAGATAAGCTCTTTTACCTGCGTTGTCATAAGACTGTCTTGTTCTCGAAGATCTGCTGCACTTTGGCGAACACGAACGCTTTCTTCTATTTCCATAAAATCACTAAATTCATCACTTGTTTCAACAAGATTATGAAAAATAGCAGCAGGGATTAGATATAACAATGTATCGCTAATTGCTTTTGAATTAAATCTTGCTCGACCGCCCATTAACAGACCAACTTGCCCAAAAATTTCACCTTTTGCAATACGAGAACTAAGCGAGCCATTTTTACGAGTAAGCTCAACACTGCCACTTCTTACCATAAAAAGTGTTTCAATTTTATTGCCATACTCAAAAATAACTTCACCTTTTCTTATATAGCGAATTTCTATTTGTTGAGCAATAGATTTAATGACTTCAGTTTCAAGCTGATCAAAAGGGGAGTATTTAGATAAAAATTGTTGTATTTCAAGAATTTCAACTGACATAATTATAACTTTTTAAGAATATATGTGAAATTATATCAAAAAATGACCGCTTTAGGATCGTAATTTATTTTTAAATAAAAAAATAAGGCAAATTTCTTTGCCTTATTGATTATCTAAATTTTAATACTAAAAAGAAAGAGCTTGCTTCACAATATCATCAGCGGTTAGTTCGTATTCTTTCATTAAGAAATCAAGCGTACCAACTTGTCCATAGCGGTTTTTAATGCCGATGCGACGTAGTGGAGTTGGGCAATGTTCTGATAGCACTTCTGCCACTGCACTGCCAAGCCCATTTTCAATACTATGATTTTCACACGTTACCACTTTACCTGTTAATTGAGCGTATTTTATGATACATTCTTTATCAATAGGTTTAAGAGTGAACATATCAATAACTGTTGCATCTATACCTTGCAGGCTTAACTTTTCAGCAGCTTCTAAAGCTTCTGCAACCATAATACCATTAGCAATTAAAGTTACATCTTTACCTTCTCGTAGCACTTTTGCTTTACCAATAGTAAAAGTTTCACCATCTTGATAAATTTTAACGGCATTTTTACGAATAGTACGAACCCAGTAGAAACCTTCTAAATCAACTAATTGATTTACAATATTTTCCATCATCGTACCATCACTAACTTCAATGGCATTTGCACCAGCTAAACCTCGTACAACTCCCATATCTTCAAAAGACATATGAGTTCCACCATTAAATACTGCAGTTACTCCCGCATCAGAGGCTATTACTTTAACGTTAGTTTTTTGATAACTTGCTGACATAAAAAGTTGATCTAAACAACGTCTTGAAGCAAAAGCCGTAAAGGTGTGAATAAAAGGAATATGTCCTGCAATAGAAAGACCCGCTGCCATTCCAACAAGGTTAGCTTCCATAATACCACAGTTAATCACTTGATTTGGCAATTGTTTCTGCACTTTATCCATTGTCATACAGCTCATTAAATCAGCTTCAAGTTGTACAACTTTCGGATTATCTTTCATTCTTTTGGCAAGAGTTTGAGCATAAATAGCTCTCATTTCTAACGTATCATAATTACGCATTTTGAGCCTCCAAGTCAGCTATGGCTTTATCTAGCTCTGCTTTTATATCATCATTTAAACGAAGATGATGATTGCTAGATAGGTTTTCTAAATAAGGAACGCCTTGACCTTTTATACTATCTAAAATAATCACTAATGGTTTTTCAAAAGTATTGCTAGCGGTTAAAACTTCTTGAAGTTTTGCAATATCATCACCTTTAATAGTTTTAACGGTAAAACCAAAACTACTAAATTTATCTTCATAATTAAAAGGATTGATAATATCACATAGATCGCCATCAAGTTGTTTTTTGTTGTAATCAACAATCACGCAAAGATTTTTTAAGTTGCGATGAGCGATAAATTGTAATGCTTCCCAACATTGACCTTCTTGCAACTCGCCATCACCGACAATGCAGAAAGTTCGATTATCTTGACCGCTTAACTGATGAGATAAAGCGATACCTGTTGCAATAGAAATACCTTGACCAAGTGAACCAGTGGTTACATCAACCCCTTTTGTTTTTAAACGATCAGGGTGTGAGGGATAGTTTGTACCATTTTCATTTAAGGTCAATAATTCTTCTTTTGGGAAAAATCCTTTTAATGCTAAAGTAGCATAAAGAGCAGGGCCTGCGTGTCCTTTTGATAATACAAAATAATCACGTCCTGTCCATTCTGGATTTTTAGGATCGACTTTCATTACATCGCCATAAAGCACCGCTAGGGTTTCAACGATTGAAAGGCTTCCCCCAAAATGTCCAAATCCTAAATGGCATAACGATTTTAGCGTTTCAATGCGAATTTGATTTGCAAATTTTTTTGTATTCATATTATGCTTCTTTTTTCTTAGGTTGTTTTGCTAAGTAGTTATAAGCTACTAATGCAACGAAGATAGCGACAACTACACCCATAATCATATTTTTAGACATATATTGAGCCATATATCCTAAAACAATACCAACACCACCAAAGTCTGCATCAGAGAAAGTAGTATTTGCAAAGCCTAAATTTCCTAATACAGGAAGTAAGAATACTGGTAGGAATGTAATTAAAAGACCATTTGCAAATGAACCAATCATTGCACCACGGCGGCCACCAGTTGCATTACCGAACACACCAGCTGTTGCACCACAGAAGAAGTGAGGAACTACGCCTGGTAAAATCAATACCCAATGTAACTGTCCTAATATAGTAAGCCCTACGATACCACCTAAGAAACTGAATAAAAATCCAATTAACACTGCATTTGGTGCATATGGGAATACGATTGGGCAGTCAAGTGCAGGTTTTGCATCTGGTACTAATTTTTCGCTGAATCCTGTAAATGCAGGAACAATTTCTGCTAAAATTAGGCGAACACCTTGTAAGATGATAAATACGCCAGCTGCGAATGTGATAGATTGAATAAGTGCGTAAACAAGGTAGTTTTGTCCACCACTAAAAGTTGATTCAACATAACTTTGTCCTGCTGCAATAGCAAGAATAAAGTAAATAACCATCATTGTTAAAGAGATAGAAATAGAGCTATCACGTAAGAAACTTAAATTTTGAGGTAGATCCATTTCTTCGGTAGATTTTGAGTTTTTTCCAACCGCTTCACCGATATAACCTGAAAGAATATAACCAAGAGTACCAAAGTGTCCAAAACCAACATCAGGACTTCCTGTGATTTTAGTCATATGACGTTGAGCGATAGCAGGGAAGAATGCCATTACTAAACCAAGAGTTAAAGATCCAACGAAAACTAATTGTACGCCTTCAAAGCCAATAACTGTTAAAATAACGCCGATCATACACGCCATATAGAAAGTGTGATGACCTGTTAAGAAAATATATTTTAAGCGAGTAAAGCGAGCTACAATAATGTTAGCAACCATACCAAATGCCATAATTAAAGCAGTTGCAGTACCGTATTTTTCCACAGCCATTGATACAATAGCTTCGTTATTTGGAATAATACCTTGCACATTAAAGGCTGATTCAAACATTCCGCCTAGTGGGTTTAATGCACCAACTAAAACGCCAGCACCACCGCCTAAAACGATAAAACCTAAAATAGTTTTAACTGTTCCTTTAACTACGATAGCTATTGGTTTCTTTTGTGCAACCAAGCCAATGAGTGCGATTAAACCAACTAAAATAGAAGGAACTTTAAGAATATCAAGAACAAAAAATAGTATGCTTTCCATAATGAACTCCTTAACGATTAAAATAAGCGGTCAGTTTTTCTTCAAATTCTGTAACGCTCACAATATTTTTAACGATAATAATTTTTTCAGGATTAATACTTGAACTACTTGCGATGTCTTTTGCCATTACAAAAAGATCAGCATCATTTTCAGTCACAGAAGCTAAATCGGTATGATTTACTTCCGCTTCAACGCCTATTTTTGCCAATGCTTTTTTAACGTTCATTTCCATCATAAAGCTTGATCCAAGCCCTGATCCACACACTGCCATAATTTTCATAAAGAACTCCAAATTATAATTAACAAACCGCCTGATTGTACAAAAAAAAAACAACACGACAATAAAAAATAGCTTAAATACTTTATGGATCTTTGTTTTTGAGAAGAAGTTCACATAGTGTTTAAAATATGACGTTTTATATTATTTTTGTTTGGATATTATGGTAATAAAAAAATAGTTTTATATAATTAAAATAGAGAAGAAAAAATAGAAAGAAAAATTTTCATCTAGGCTGTAGAAACATATTGCATACGCCTTGTCGTTTAAATTAAATTTAACAGAGACTCAATGTTGATATGCTTCTTAAAAATTGAGTCTCTATATATTTAAAAAATTATTTTTTTGAATATTCCTGATAGAAATCTTCTAAATTTTGAGTGATTTTTGGTGCTAAAATATCAAGGGCTTGCTCACCAGTCCACGCAATATGTGGCGTTACAATAAGATTTGGTAATTTTTTTGCTGCAACCATAATAGGGTTATCAATTTGTGGTGGCTCTTGTACTAATACATCAAGTGCAGCTCCCGCAATGATACCTTGCTCTAATGCATCAACTAAATCTTGCTCATTTACTAAAGGTCCTCGTCCTGTATTGATTAAATATGCTGATTTTTTCATTTTAGACAAGGTTTCTTTATTGATTAAGTTTTGAGTATCAGCAGTTAGTGGGCAATGAAGCGATATAATATCAGCATTTTCTAGCACATAATCAAAACTGTGATAGCCTTCTCGAATTTCAGTGGCATTTTTACGCTCTGCAAAAATAACCTTCATTCCAAGAGCTTTTGCTAAACGAGCGGTTTCTTGCCCTAAATTTCCTTTACCAACAATACCTAATGTGCGATCTCTAATATCTTCAACAGGGTGGTCGGCATAGTAAAATTGTCCACAGGTTGCCCAGCGATCGCTTAATTGATCTTTATAATATGCCATTAGTTTATGTTTTAAGGCAAAAATAAAGCCAATGGTATGTTCAGGCACACAGACAGATGAATATCCTGCAACATTTTTCACGCAAATACCAAGCTCTTTTGCAGCTACTAAATCAACATTATTAAGTCCTGTTGCTGTGATGGCAATGAGTTTTAATTTTGGTAGCTGCTCCATTACTTCACGAGAGAAATTAATTTTACTAGCGATAAGAATATCTGCATTTTTTGCACGCTCAATGAGTTCATCGGCTTTGGTATGATTATATTCAATCCAGTTATGTTCAAAACTTGGGCGTTTTAATGGGTGAGAAGAGGGAATAACAAAAGATTCTAGGTAAACAATATTCATTTTAGCTCCTGTTTTTTAACAAATTTTAACATTTACATATTGTAAAAAGAGTTAAAGATTAAAACAAGAGCTAACATTAAATTTTGTGAATAAAATCACAGTCCTAAAAAACGTAAGCCATAAAATATAACCATACTGAGCAAAATCACACTTAACGTATGGCGAATAATCATACTGATTACAATACAAAAAATGCCTGCAATCATATAGCTACTCGTAAATATTGCACTAATATTTTGTGTAGTAATCCATTCTTGAAACATAATAGGAACAACCATAGCTATAAGCACGCACGGAGCGGTAAAACTTAACACATTTTTTACATTATCGCTCAAATGAATATTAAAAGAATTGTTAAAGAAGAAATAACGCATACTAAAAGTAATAAGAGCCATCAAAACAATTGCTAGCGTAACATAAGACGAACTAATCATTGTACATTTCTCCTATTTAAAAAAGAGCCAATAATCATACCGCTTAATGCTGAAATAATAAGTCCTTGTTTGATGTCTTGTAAAGCAAAAAATAATGCTAAAACAGCACTTATTATCACCGCTATCAAAGTAATCTTATTTTTAATCATAGGGACAACCATTGCAATAAAAGTTGCAATAATGGCAAAATCAAAACCGAGGCTATCAATATCTTTTAAAAATAATGACGCATAAATGCCAACCGCCGTTGCAATATTCCAAATAATATACATAACAAGCCCTGCAATAATGGCATACCAATAGTCAAAATAACCGTCGTTATGTTGTTGAGATTTAGAAACAGCAAACATTTCATCGGTTAAAATAAAGGCAAATAATACTCGCTTAAAAAAATTAAGATGACGAATTTCTTGTTGATAAGTTGCACAGTAAAGTAAATGGCGAGCACCTATCATTGATGTTGTATTGATAAGCCCAAGCCAGCTTCCTCCAGTGCTAAAAAGAGCTATCCCTGAAAGCTGGGCGGCTCCTGCAAAAATGATAAGCGACATTAGTTGTGCTTGAAAATTTGAAAGCCCTGCTTGCATTGAAAGTGTTCCGCAAAGTATTCCCCAAGGAACACAAGACAGAGCAAGTGGCAACATAGCCAAGGTTGCTTTTATTATTTTTTTATTCATATTGTGTTTGCTTTTATTTTGTATAGATAAAAGATTATAGTGTAAAGAAAAAAACTTGCAACACTTTTTATGAATAAAATTTAAAAATTAGTCATCAACCGAGTTAATTCCTAAATTGATAAGCATCATATCTTTTAAAACAGCACAAATTTGAGCCCCAACTAATACAAAAAGCCAGCTTAAATTGATCCAGACAATCATAATAGGAAGAACGGCTAATGCTCCATAAATAGCTTGATAGGAAGGAAAAGATAAAATATACCACACGAAAATTTGTTTGCCGATCGTAAAACAAATAGCAGCAACTAATGCACCTATTGCAGAGTGGCGAAAGAGTACAGGGGTGTTTGGCACAACGGTATAAATTAAAGCAAAAAGTAACCAAGTAAACACAAAAGGAAGAGCTGAAATAAAATAGCTACTAATAAAGGCAATTGAGCTTGAGTTGAAAAAATCCAACGAAAGCACATAGGTGCTAATAGAAATACTTAATGCTACAAGTAATGGTCCTAACGTGAGAATCATCCAATAGATAGCAAAAGAAATAACCACAGGGCGATCTTTAGTTTTTTTCCACATACGATTAAGAGTAGTATCAATGTTATAAATCAGCAGTAATGCAACAGCTATTAAAGCCATAGTACCAATAGCACTGGCTTTTTTGGAATTTTCTACAAAACTATCAATATAATTTTGCACCACATCACCAACATTAGGTAAAAAATTATGATAAATAAAGTTTTTTAGCTCATCTGTAACTTCATTAAAAATAGGAAATGCGGTAAAAATTGAAAAGCTCACCATAATAAGAGGAACTAAAGCAAGCATAGTGTTGTAGGTTAGATGCCCTGCTGATACCGTTAATGAGTTTTCTTTGAATCGTTTTATGAAAACTTTACAAAATATGCTTAAATAGTCCATACTCTTATTGCAATTTTTATATCTTATTTAAGATCATAACACAATATGAAAAAGCGGTGCAAATTTTTTATGATTTTACACCGCTTACGAAAGAAATAAACAACTATTTTTCTGTTGATAAATAAGCAATGTTACTTTTTTCTTGCATAACATTCATAAACTCTTGTGCTAGCGTAAAATTAGCAATATTAAGAGAATATGCAACAAATAGTCCTGAAAAAAGCATAATGCTAGCAACAGAATAAGGTTTATTTTTTAGCTCGTTAAATAGCGATTGGTATTGAGCTAATGCTTGTTCAAGATTTTTGATATGTAAATCAGTATTTTCAAGCATTGTTTCAAAACTTTCGCCAAAATGCTCAGATTTTTTCTTAACGTAGTAATCTATCGCACTTTGTGTTTCAAATTCTTTTAAGCCAATAGAAATAACTCGTGGCATTGTAAGAGAGTAAGAAGGAATGCGAATATCAGCTAAAAAGGTTTCTACTTTTGCAATATCATCTGCATTTTTCTCAAGTTTATTACCCGCTTGATTATTAAGGTAATCGACAATATCTAAACTTTCCCCCATAAAAACACCTGGTTCTTTTTCTAAAATTGGCACCATTTTTTTGCCAACCATAGAAATTGGGGTTTCTTCATCATCATTTAGTAATATTTTTTTATCAAGTTCAATATTTAAAAGTCCTACGGTAACGAGAACACGCATACAAAAAGGGCAATGCTCATAATAATAAAGGTTCATAAAAACTCCATAAAGAATAGTAATTTGTTTGTTATTGTAACCAAGCGGTTAAAACTTATCAATATTTTTCTAGATATTGTAATTGTTTAATAGCACGAGGACAGCCTTTACTAGCCACTTTTTTGTACCAAAAAATTGCTTTGTTCATACTTGGCTTTTCATCAAGACCATATTCATAACGTTCACCTAATTTAAACTGAGCGACAGGATTTCCTAAATTAGCACGTTAGCACGTGATTTTAGTTTTAATAAAAATGCTTTTTCATTATTTTGTAAAACACCTTGTCCTTTTGCATACAGTCGAGATAATCTTTCTTGAGCTAATGAGTGTTCTTGAATTGATGCTCGTTCATACCACTTGGAAGCTTCAGTATAACTTTGATTTATATCATCACCATATTCATAGAGCAATCCTAATTTATATTGTGCTACAGCATCGCCTTGTTCGGCTTTTTGATACAAAGATTTAGTTTCTTTATTAAGATTATTTTTTGGTTGTGAATAGTTGATTTGTTCAAGAGAAGTATTTGGTTTTGATGAAAGAGAGATTTTGTTTGTTTCAGAACAGCCTACAAGAGTAACACTTGCAAGTATAAAAATGATAAGTTTTTTCATCGTAAATGGTCTTAATAAAATAATATATATTCAATTCTTGCAGAGAAATAGTAAAAATTCAACCAATATCATCGTCTAAATTAAAATATAAAGCGGTTAAAAATTATCAATATTTTACAAAAATAAAAAACACTTGAAAAAAGGTTAAAAAATAAGTATTATAAGTGGCTGCATTGAAAATTATATCAATGTAATGAGTCCCCTCACCTTCGCGAGGGTTTTGTTTTTAATTTTTCCAAACTTAAAGGAACATTATGGTAACTATTCGTTTAGCTCGTGGCGGATCTAAAAAACGCCCATTTTACCAAATCGTGGCTGCTGACAGTCGCTGCCCACGTGACGGTCGTTTTATCGAGCGTCTAGGATTTTTCAACCCATTAGCAAGCGGTAACGCTGAGCGTCTTCGTGTAAACGTTGAAGCTGTTGATTCTTGGGTTGCTAAAGGTGCATCACTATCTCAACGTGTTGAAACTTTAGTAAAAGAAGCACGTAAAACTGCTTAATTAAAGGATTAGTAATATGAACGATCGTATTGAAACCGTCGGAAAACTTGGGGCAACCTATGGGATTCGTGGTTGGCTTCGTTTATATTCTGCAACAGAAATTGCTGAAAGTATTTTCGATTACAAACCGTGGTTTTTAAAAGTTCAAAACCAATGGCAAGAAATCGAGCTTGAATCTTGGCGTTATCATAATCATCATTTAATCGTTAAATTTAAAGATATTAATGATAGAGAAACAGCACAACTTAAAACAAATTGTGAAATTGGGGTAGCTCTTAGCTCTTTTCCTCAACTAGAAAATGACGATTTTTATTGGCACGATTTGATGGGTTGTACCGTTATCAATCACACTGGTTATAATATGGGTGTGGTGAAAGAAATGATGGAAACAGGCTCAAATGATGTGCTTGTGGTACGTGCCAATACTAAAGATGCTTTTGGTAAACAAGAGCGGTTAATTCCGTTTTTATTTGATAACGTTGTTAAAAAAGTTGACCTTGAAGCCAAAGAAATTTTGGTTCAATGGGACGCTGATTTTTAACGACAGATAAGGGAACTTTATGTGGATCGGCGTGGTAACTTTGTTTCCAGAAATGTTCGATGCCATAACTAAATTTGGTGTAACCAAACGTGCGATTAACAACAATCTTATTAAGGTTGAATGTTTTAATCCACGAGATTTTACAACAGATAAACATCAGACCGTTGATGATCGCCCTTATGGTGGTGGTCCTGGTATGCTGATGATGGTTAAGCCTTTGGAAGATGCGTTGCAAGCGGCTAAAATTACTTGTAAAAATGCAAATTATCCAAATCCCAAAGTGATTTATGTATCACCACAGGGACGAGTACTTAATCAGCAAGGCGTTATGGAACTATCAGCAAATGAAAGTATGATTTTTATTTGTGGGCGATATGAAGGGATTGATGAGCGTTTTATTCAAACGCAGGTTGATGAAGAATGGTCTATTGGTGATTATGTATTAACAGGTGGTGAACTGCCTGCAATGATTTTAGTAGATGCGGTTTCACGTTTTATTCCAGGTGTTCTTGGAAAAAGTGAAAGTGCATTTGAAGATTCATTTGCAAATGGTTTGTTAGACTGTCCACATTACACAAGACCTGAAGTTTACAACAATTTAGTAGTTCCAGAAGTATTAACATCGGGTAATCATAAAAAGATTGATGAGTGGCGATTAAAACAATCTCTACAAAGAACTTTAAAAAGAAGACCTGAACTATTAGACAAACTAGCTCTGACTAACGAACAAATACGCTTACTCAATGAGATTAAGCAAGAAAATTAGGTTATGTTATCTAGGAAAAGGATTTAAAATGAGTAACATTATTGCACAGCTCGAAAAAGAGCAATTAAAAACTGATGTTCCAGCTTTTCGTCAAGGTGATACCGTTGAAGTAAAAGTATGGGTAAAAGAAGGAAACAAAAGCCGTCTGCAGGCGTTTGAAGGCGTGGTTATTGCAATTCGTAACCGTGGTCTGCATTCTGCGTTCACCGTTCGTAAAATTTCAAACGGTGTAGGTGTTGAGCGTGTATTCCAAACTCACTCACCAATCATTGATAGTATTACTGTTAAACGTCGTGGTGCAGTACGTCAAGCTAAAATTTACTACTTACGTCAACTTAGTGGTAAAGCAGCACGTATTAAAGAGCGTCTTAACCGTAAATAATCTTTTTGATTATGAAACGCCCACAGTAGTGGGCGTTTTTTTATTTGCATTGTAAAATCCCTCTTATTATAGATATTCTTCATTTTAAGGGGTAGAATAATATTGCTTAAGGTTAGAAGGAAATGAAAATTAATATGAAAGAGTTTTGTAAAAAATTAAATAATTATCAAAAATTAGGAAATCTTTTAGGATCAAGTGATCTTTTAACACTTTCACAAAGAGCAAATGCTTTTAAAGGAGTAACAGTAGTTGTTACTGATAGCACTTCACAAGCTCTATTTTTAAAAAATAACTTATCTTTTTTTACCAATTTAGATGTTAATTATTTTCCAAGTTTACAAACATTACCTTATGATCGCATTTCTCCACAAGTCGATATTATTTCACAAAGAGCACAATCGCTTTATAAATTAGCATTACAAAAAACGCAAATTTTTATTACCCCAATAAGTGCTTTACTGCAACAAGTAGCACCACCTGAATTTTTATTTAATAATGTTTTTGATTTAAGAAAAGGCGAAACCATTTCCCTTGATAATTTATCATTACATCTTGAAAAAGCAGGATATTTTCATTGTGATCTTGTTGTAAGTCAAGGTGAATATGCAAGACGAGGTGATATTTTAGATATTTTTCCATTAGGTTTTGAAAAGCCTTTACGAATAGAGTTTTTTGATGATGAAATTGAAAGTATCAAGCTCTTTGATTTTAAGACTCAACGTGTGTTAGAAGAAATCAATGAACTTAATATTTTTCCTGCAAAAGCCTTTAATAGTGATCGTGAAACTATTGAGCTATTTCGTAAGCAATTTCGTAATATCTTTGAAAAAACAAGTCGCTTACGTGATCATATTTATCATAAAGTAAGTAATAATATTATGGTTGGTGGTATTGAATATTATCAGCCCCTTTTTTTCAAAAAAATGGCAAGTATTTTTGATTATGTACCTGAAAATACACAATTTATTATGTTTGATAGTATTTTTGAGAAAGGACAAGAATATTTAGCATATGTTGAGAGTCTATATGAAACAGAAAAATATGATCCTTTAAGGCCATTATTGCCTGTTGATCATATTTGGCTTTCAATGGATCAAGTTAATGAAAAATTTACCAACTACCCATTGTTAGTTCTTTCTGAAAAGACTCTTGAAAAAAATAATTTTCAAAAAAATGTCAATATTGTACCGCTTGGTGATATAACAGTTGATAAAAACAATTTAAAAAATATAACAACATTTATCAATAATTTTTCAGGACAAATTATTTTTAATGTGCCAAGTTTAGGGCGAGCTGAAATGTTACAAGAACTTTTTGCACCTTTAAAACTTGAGTTTGATTTTGAAAATAATTTTTTGCAAATTTTTGAGAAAAAGCAGCCGCTTACTATAGCTATAAATAGCTTAAAGCAAGGTTTCATTGTTGAAGGGCAAGAAAGTATTGCTTTTATTTGTGAGCAGGATTTATTTCAACAAAACTATAAGGAAGTTAAACGAAATTATAATCGCCATAAAGTTGATAGTAATACGGTTGTTAAAAGTTTGACCGAGCTAAAAATTGGGCAATACGTGGTTCATTTTGAACACGGCATCGGTAAATATTTAGGGCTTGAAACGGTTGATACAGGCGATATGATTGATGAATATTTATTGATTGAGTATGCTGATAGTGCAAAACTTTATATTCCTGTTACTAATATGCACCTTATCAGTCGTTATTTAGGTGATGATCAAAAAGTATCATTACATAAACTTGGTAGCAGTAAGTGGGAAAAAATACGTCAAAAGGTAGCAGAAAAAGTTCGTGATACTGCAGCTCATCTTCTTGATATTTATGCTAAAAGAGAGCTTAAAAAAGGATTTAAGTTTCATCAAAATCAAGAACTTTATAAAGATTTTTGTACAAGTTTTCCCTATACAGAGACAGAAGATCAAGCAAGGACTATCAATGATGTGTTAGCTGATATGTGCCAAGATAAAGCGATGGATCGCTTGGTGTGTGGTGATGTTGGTTTTGGTAAAACAGAAGTTGCAATTCGAGCTGCTTTTTTAGCTGCTATCAATGATAAACAAACAGCTATTTTAGTGCCAACCACATTACTAGCACAGCAACATTTTGAGAATTTTAAGACAAGATTTGCAAATTGGGGTATTAATGTTGAGTCAATCTCTCGTTTTAAAACAGCTAAAGAGCAACGCCTTATTTTAGATGATTTAAAAGCGGGTAATATTGATATTATTATTGGAACGCAACGACTTTTAGAAAAAGATATTGATTTTAAAAATTTAGGCTTACTAATTATTGATGAAGAGCATCGTTTTGGTGTTCGTCAAAAAGAGCAAATTAAAGCATTACGAGGCGATCTTGATATTTTAACCTTAACAGCAACGCCAATCCCAAGAACATTAAATATGGCGTTTAATGGTATTCGTGATCTCTCTATTATTTCAACACCACCACAAAAACGTTTATCTATAAAAACTTTTGTTCGTAAAAAAGAAGATTATCTCATTCGAGAAGCAATTTTACGTGAGATTTTACGAGGAGGGCAGGTTTATTATCTTTATAATGATGTTGCTAAAATTGATAAAGTAGTAAAACATCTTGAAGAATTATTACCACAGGCAAAAGTTTGTGTAGCACACGGGCAGATGCCTCGTAAAGAACTTGCTCAAATAATGAATGATTTTTATCATCAAAAATATAATGTTCTTGTTTGTTCAACTATTGTTGAAACAGGTATTGATGTTGCAACAGCTAACACTATCATTATTGACGGAGCTGAAAATTTAGGTTTAGCACAGCTTCATCAGTTACGTGGACGAGTAGGTCGTTCTCATCTTCAAGCTTATGCTTATTTATTAACAAAATCGCCAAAACTGCTTAATAAAGATGCAAAAAAACGACTTGAAGCGATGGAGCAAAGTGATGCGCTTGGAAGTGGTATTTTGCTTGCAACAGAGGATTTAGAAATTCGAGGGGCTGGTGAGCTTTTAGGGGAAGAACAATCAGGGACTATTCATAATGTAGGCTTTACTTTGTATATGGAAATGCTTAATAAGGCGGTTGAAGCCTTAAAACGTGGTAAAGATATTTCTCTTAATGATATAACATCACAGCAAATTGAGGTAAATCTACAAGTTCCTGCACTGATTGGCGAAGATTATATTTCTGATATAACCACGCGATTAAATTTTTATAAAGAGATTGCAAGTGCAGAGAGTAAAGATGATCTTGATGAAATTAGATTTGAGATGATAGACCGTTTTGGTAAAATGGCTGAAAATACTAAAAATTTATTTACTGTTACTGAAATTCGTTTAATGGCAGAACAGTTAGGTATTATGGGAATTAAAGGATCAAGCAGTTTACTTGAAATTGAATTTGCTGATAATATTAAACTTAACCCTGATCCAATGATTGAACTTATTCAAAAAAATCCAAAAGATTATCAATTTGTAGGGCTCAAGAAGTTTAAATGTAGTGATAAAACAGTATTAGAAAATCGTGAGAAGCGGTTGCTTTTTGTGAAAAACTTATTGAAAAGGTTAGAGAAAAAAGATATTTAGTTATTTATAGTATTTGTTACATTTAAAAACAGCTTAAAGTTTCATTATTTTAAGCTGTTTTTGAAATTTGACTATTGTTAAAGTTTTATGTTATAATTGATACAATCTAAATTTCATCTAAATTTCATCTAAATTTCATCTAAATTTCATCTAAATTTCATCTAAATTTCATCTAAATTTTAACTGAAATAGAGAACTGAAACGAGATAAAATAGATGTAGAAATTTAAAAGTTAAGAGAAATTATAGCTATATTTGTATTTGTTAACCCTTTAGTTAAGGAAAAGTTATGAAAAATATTCAATTAAAAGTTAAAGATAGTTTAAAAACTGTTAGAACATTAGATGTTCAAGATGGTAATACACTTATTTTGAATGCCGAAAAAGGTCACAACTATGAACTTTATAATGTATTAACAAAATCAGCTCCTCAAAATATTATTGCAAAAAGAATTGGTAATGATTTATACATAATGTTAGATGAGAATGAAGGTGAGGGTGAACATACGGAAGTAGGTGTTGATATTATTTTAAAAGACTATTATGGTGAGAGTAGAGGTGATGAAGGCTCTAGTGATGCAGTTGGTCTTTTAATTGGTTTACACGAAAATGGTAAATATTATGCTTATATTCCTGAATCAGCTCAAACACAAGATGCAATTAGTATTTTAGAAGATGGTGTTGCGAGAGCTCAAGCTCTTGGTGGTGAAGAAATTGTCGAAGGTGCATTTTTTCCTTGGTGGGGATTATTTGCTTTGTTACCATTGACTCTTTTTGCATTTAATCACGAACACAAATCTCCTGAAAAGCCAGAACCTGAAAAATTTGATATTACTGTTGATGCCCCTGATAACACAAACGACACAACCCCAACAATCACAGGTAAAACAGACTTACCTGATGGCTCAACTGTGACGGTTACTATTACCGATAGTGAAGGCAATCCACAAATTATTACAACAACCGTAACAGATGGTGGTTTTACTGTAACTCCTGAAAACCCATTAGCAGATGGCGATTATACTGTGACGGTGGAAGGGAAAGATCCGTCTGGTAATCCAGTAACAGGTAATGATGGCGGTAGCGTGATTATTCCACCTTCTCACATTACTGTTGATGCCCCTGATAACACAAATGACACAACGCCAACAATCACAGGTAAAACAGATTTACCTGATGGCTCAACTGTGACGGTTACCATTACCGATAGCGAAGGTAATCCACAAATTATTACAACCACTGTAACCGATGGTGGTTTTACCGTAACTCCTGAAAATCCACTAGCAGACGGCGATTACACTGTGACGGCGGAAGGGAAAGATCCATCTGGCAATCCAGTAAAAGATGATGATAAGGGAAATATTAATTTCTCTCCGATTGCACAGGACGATAAAGTTGATGTAACCGAAGATCAAGTGGTTAAGGGTAATGTGATTAAAGGACAAGTTGGCGATGAAACAAAAGCTGAATTTGCCGATAGCGATAAAGATACACCGCAAGATCAATTAAAAGTAACTCAATTTGAGATTGATGCAAATCACGATGGTAATACGCAAGTATTCCAAGCTGGCGAAACCGCTGAAATTACGAAACAGATCACAAATGAAAATGGGCTTAAAGAAACCATTAAAATTGGTAAATTAACCATTAATGCGGACGGTTCTTATGTGTTTGAACCAGCACCAAACTATTTTGATGAAGATGAAGCGGTTATTTATAAAGCAAAATATACCATTATTGATGGTACTGGCACAAAAGCAGATACGGCTGATTTAATTTTAAGCCATATCAAACCTGCAAGTGATACGCCTGCACCTGTTGATGATGAATTTCACATTACAGAAGATGCTGTAACTGTTATTGATGTTTTAGAAAATGATAAAGATGTTGATGGCGATACATTAACCATTACCAAAGTTG
>PDWI01004067.1_pt1 | contig 20022 bp, 16 predicted proteins | sample 1430891 | NCBI WGS metagenome assembly PDWI01 (sample SAMN01162508, study PRJNA174530) | Oral metagenome, whole genome shotgun sequencing project. | biome: Marine environment; feature: Marine mammal; material: Swab sample of the gingival sulcus; isolation source: swab sample of gingival sulcus...
AATTTATATCCCTTGTACAGTAAAATTTGATGGAAAAGAATGGACAGACTGTGAAATGCGTTTTCGTGGAGATGGTTCAAAAGCACTTCCGAGAAAATCAATAAAAGTTAAATTTAATGATAAACCTTTTGCAACAGGTAGAGAAAAGCTAAATCTAAATGTTGATTTTTATGACAGGACAAGATGCCATAATCATTTGTCAAGTATGCTTTTCAATCTGACTGGATACCCCACTTTCAAAACCGAACATTATCGTGTTTATTGTAATGATGTATATAGCGGTTTGTATATTTCAGTAGAAAATATGGACGAAAAATTCTTGGCCGAAAGAGGATTAAAAACTGATGATAATATGTACAAAGCAACCAATGATGGTGCTTGTCTTCATTACAGAGATGAGATAGAATCGGTTTGGGAAAAGAAAACAAACGAGCGAGAACCATGGAATGATTTGAAAAATATGATTATGGAACTTAATCAAATTCCAAACGATAAATTCTACGCATTTATGAATGACAAATTTGATTATGATAATGTTGTAAATTTTATATCTTTATCGTTACTTTTGACAAATGCTTCGACGTACAGCCATAACTACTATATGTTCCATAATACGAAACTTGGGAAATGGCAAATTTTCGCATGGGATATGGATAAAACTTTTTCTACTTACGGGCTGTATTATCTGTATCGCACAAATTCTGATATTTGGTTTTATGATAATCCTCTATTTGCAAGATGTATGGATAATGAAAAAATATTTGCAGATATAAAAGCACGAATTGATAAACTTGCAGAGGATTACTTCAATAAAGATTTCATGGAGCCAATATTAGACAGTTTGGAAAATGTATTAGTTGCGTCAGCATTGCAAGATACACTATTTAATTTTACTGCTGAAGACCAGTTTGCGAAGGAGTTTGATAAAGAGTTAGAATATATCGACAGAAAAAGGGTAGTCCTATATGAGCAATTCAAGAAAAATCCCGGTATGTTTGAGTGTTCCGCTCCCGATGAAATAGAGTTTGACTCATTTTTAGTAACTTGGGATAAAGCTGAAAATAATGATGATGAAGGTGAGATTTTATACCGATTCTACTATGGGGATAATCCGAATTTTACTTATGGATGGTACGAAATAGTTGAAGGAATAAAAGATACTTCGTTTATGATGAATGTTCTGCCGAAAGAAGGAAAATATTACTATAGAGTTGATGCCTATAATTCTGTAACTAATGCACAGATAATGTCATACCATAAGAAAAATAAATTATACTATATGCCAAATGTTTCAAGGATAAAAGAAAAAGTAACCGATAAATTAGTTCTGAAAGAAGATAAATCTCCATATCTAATCGACGGTGATTTGACGGTAGAAAAAGGTGGTGAAATTATAATTGAGCCGGGAGTAACGGTTTATTTTTCGGGGTTTGATAATAAGGTATATGGAGAATTTAAAGCAGATGGTACTAAAGAAAAACCGATAAAACTACTTTCAAAGTATGATTTAAAAACTGTAACTCTGACATGCTATCAATCAGACGATTTGATTATTAAGAATGCAGAAATGAAAAATATAAGGGTAATGGCCTATGATGTTGATGTCATTGTAAAAGATGTTAATTTCAGTATTAACCAAATAAATTCAGAATTGCTTTCGGTTGGGATATATGTTTCGGGTAAGGATTCTAAGGTAATTTATGATAATATTGATTTATATGGACAGCCAAAATTAGAAGCCTTGTTTGTGCATGATTGCAAAGAAACAAGAGTTGAGAATTGCAAGATTGATAATTGTGCAGAAGGTATTGAAATTACAAATGTAAGGAATAATTGTCTTATAAGAGGCAACTTAATTCAAAATAATTCAGACGATGCAATTGATATGAACTCATGCGAAAACGTATCCATTATTGCTAATCGAATCTTTAATATTAAAGATAAAGGTATTTCGCTGGAAGCTCCTCCCGAATACGATAATCCGAAGATAGAGATTAAGAGAAATGTCATTTGCAAGACAGGTACTGGAATCGCTATAAAAAATAATCTGCATGGTATAGTACAAAATAACACCATTTCTCAAACTGGTACAGCAATTTCAGTTTATGAAAAAGAAGCATCGAGCAGTGGTTTGGAAAATAATCCTAAACTAACAGGCGTAAATAATATCTTTCATGATTGTGGGAATATTATATATTATGACGAAAAAGCAAGTGGCACAATAAATTACTCATTATCTGATAACTCTGAAATTGATGGTAATAACAACCTAAAAGCCGACCCTCTTTTTGAAAATGTAGAGGAGTACAACTTTACATTACAACCCAATTCGCCGTGTGTTGATGCAGGAGATCCAAATGGAGAAAAAGATGAAGATGGTACAATCGCAGATTTAGGAGCAATTCAAACTCATCAAATAAGCGGAAAGACTGATGATATAGTAATCAATGAAATTAATTATAATTCTGCTGATGATAAGGATTCTGGTGATTGGGTCGAGCTTTATAATAATTCAAATTCAACTGTAAAATTGAAAGATTGGTATTTTAGCGATAGCGACAATACCCATAAATTTCTTCTTCCTGATATAGAATTGGAACATCAAGATTATTTGGTGATTTACAAAGAAGAAGATAATTTCAGAGATATTTATGGAAAAATAAATCCGGCTATTGGCGAATTTGATTTCGGTCTAAGTAAGGGAGGCGAGTTGATAAGACTATTTAAGTCAAATGGAGAAATGGTTGATTTTGTTGAATATGATGATAAATTTCCTTGGCCTGAAGATGCAGATGGTAAAGGCAAAACACTCGAACTAATTAATCCAAGCTATGATAATGCACTTCCTGAAAGTTGGAAGGATTCGGAAGAAAAGGGTGGCAGTCCTTGCAGACCGAACTCCGGTGTTGATACAGTCGATGAAAATAGGCGAACTCATTATGAGGTTTATCCGAATCCTTGTAAGGAAGTAATAAACTTCATATTTGAAAATATAGATGAAGGATTTACATATACCGTGATTGACATAAACGGTAGAGAGTACTTTAAAGATGCTACTATATTGAAAAATGGTGAAATACAGATTGATACATCAGTACTTGTAGTTGGAGTTTATTATTTGCTTATAACTAATGATAATGGAAAAATTTTAATTCCAATTGTAAAAGAATAGTATAGGCTCTCCGTCGTACTAAACCGTTTCTATTGATTTTGAGTTTTGAAAGATATGGTATCTGAAAATATAAAATTGCCTGAACCATATAAAACAGGTGGCAAGGGCATTATGGATTGTCTGAACGAAAGGCATACAACACGACAATACAGCACGGAAAAATTAGATGAGCAAACCATTTCTAATTTGCTTTGGGCTGCGTGGGGAATTAACAGAGAGGATGGAAAACGTACTGCACCATCTGCAAAAAATATGCAAGAAATGAAGGTATATGTCGCGATGGAAAACGCTTTGTATTTATATGAAGCGGATAAAAACGAGCTTAAAAATGTATTTGATGGCGATATTCGTAAGGATACAGGACTTCAAGATTTCGTAGGAGTTGCTCCCATAAATTTAGTTTATGTAGCTGATATGAGTAGAATGTTAGAGTTTGCTAATATGCCAGATAAACTTATCAAATATGCTTGCATGGATGCTGCTTTTATAGCACAGAATGTTTATCTATTTTGTGTTTCTGAAGGTTTGGATACTGTTGTACGTGGAGCGTTTGACCCCGAAATTGTTGGGCAAGCTATGTTCCTTCCTGATAATGAGTTTGTAGTACTAACCCAGACGGTAGGCATAAACAAGTAGTCCTTGAGTCAAAAAATATTATATATTGCAGTAGCTTTATTGCTTATTCCAACTATTGTTTTTTCAGATAATATACCCGATTTATTTGAAAGCCCGAGTTATCTTGAATTTATGGACGAATCCATAAAAACTCCAATTGAATACGAAGTAATTAATCAATGTGCTGGATTACTTTATATAGAATCAGGTATAGCTTCATACTATGCTAAGAAATTTCACGGACGAAAAACTGCAAACGGAGAGCGTTTTCATAAGGGAAAAATGACGATTGCTCATAAATCTTTGCCTTTTGGTTCGATAGTACAAGTTCGTGATGTAGATACTGATTCTGTGATACTCGTAAGAGTAAATGATAGAGGTCCTTTTATAACGGGAAGAATTGTTGATTTATCCCGAGAGGCAGCGGAACGTATCAATTTGGAAGGATTGGCAGATGTTAAAATAAAAACTATAATTCCTGATGAATATCATCTTCCCGTCAATGTTGAATATCTATTTGCTTTTTCTTACGATATAGATCCTATGTGTGTAGAACATAATCAAATGATAACTTTGGAAGAAGTATATAGTTTCGAAGAGGCTCTAGAAGTATATGAAACATACACGCAGAAATCAAGAAGAGATTTTTATATTTGCGTAGATGCAAACCACTATAATAAACGTGAAACTGAAAATGATAATTTTATCTACTATATTTGTAAAATAAAAAGAGAACCTGACGAAATTTTAGAGAAAAAATAATATGAACTTTAAACTTATATTCCGTTTTCTTGGATTTATTAATGTATTCATGGCAATAGCACTTTTATTGCCTGTTCCCTTTGGTTTGTACTATAAAGATGGCGGTGTTCAGGCCTTATTTATTAGTTCATTAATTAATGCTGTTCTCGGTGGGGCTGTATTATTCTTTACACGGCATCCTGATAGAGTGCTTAGAGCTAGAGAAGGTTTTTTTATAGTTGTGGCAGGTTGGATGATCTTTTCTCTTTTTGGTTCAATGCCTTATACTTTATCGGGAGCAATTCCAAATTGGCTTAATGCTTACTTCGAGACTATGTCCGGCTTTTCAACAACTGGAGCTACAATTTTAGAAGAGATAGAAAGTTTACCTCATGCTATACTTTTTTGGAGGTCTTTGACGCATTGGATAGGAGGAATGGGGATTATCTTGCTTTCATTAGCAATTTTACCTTTTATCGGAGTTGGTGGATTGCAGTTATTCAAAGCGGAAGTCCCCGGTCCGATTACAGATAAAATTCAACCACGTTTAGCTGATACCGCAAAAGTCTTATGGGGAATATACGTACTTTTAACAGTTGTTGAAGTTGTATTTCTATTGTTCGGGGGTATGAATCTTTTTGATGCTCTTTGTCATAGCTTTGGTACTCTTGCAACAGGAGGGTTCTCAACAAAAAATGCCAGTATTGCAGAGTTTAAAAGTAGTTATATTGACTATGTTATAATTATTTTTATGCTATTGGCTGCAACTAATTTTTCTCTCCATTATCAGCTATTGAAAGGTGATGGTAAAGCGTTTTACAAAAATGTAGAATTACGAGTTTTTTTAATAGTAATAGCTGTTGCTACTCTCATTATTGGGACAGATATATTTATTAATAATTATGACTATAATTTTGCAGATGCTCTCAGATATTCTCTTTTCCAAGTTACGTCAATATCGACAACAACCGGATTCGGAACTGCTGATTATGAGCAATGGTCAATGATGTCACAGTCAATTTTATTTACCCTGATGTATGTAGGAGGTTGTATCGGTTCTACAAGTGGTGGGCTGAAAATTTTGAGAATATATTTGCTGTTTAGATTCTCTTTCGGAGAAATCAAAAAGATGATACACCCTAATGCAGTCATATCAACTCGTATTGGTAATACTGTGGTTAGTGAAAAGACAATGAGTAATATTTTTGTATTTTTCTTTTTATATATATTCATTAGTGTAGTGGCTGCAATTATTATTATGGCTTTTCAAGGTTCAACGATGTCCACTGCTTTTGGTGCTGTTGCAGCTACAATCAACGGTGTTGGCCCAGGACTAAATGCTGTAGGTCCTACTGATAATTTTGCCTTTTTCCATCCAGTTCCTAAGTTAGTTCTTACCTTTTTAATGATTTTAGGACGCTTGGATATTTTCACAATTATTATACTTTTGACCCCATCATTTTGGAAAAAATAATAGATATTGCAGAAATATCGTAATTTATTATTATATTTGCATTTTTTTTGACTATGAATTTTAAACTTATATTCCGTTTCCTTGGATTTATTAATTTATTTATGGCTTTAGCTTTGCTATTACCGCTTCCCTTTGCTTTTTACTACGGGGATGGTGGAACTCAAGCCTTAATGATTAGCTCAGGAATTAACGCGATTATTGGTAGTATTTTAATATTATTCACAAAAAATACAAAACGAGAACTTCGTGCAAAAGAAGGATTTCTAACGGTAACATTAGGTTGGATTCTGTTTTCAGCTTTTGGTGCATTGCCGTTTGTAATTTCAGGAGCAATCCCTAGCTATACAGATGCTTTTTTCGAGACCATGTCGGGCTTCTCGACTACGGGTGCGACTATTCTGACAGATATTGAGTCGTTGCCTCATGGGATTCTTTTTTGGCGCTCGCTAACACACTGGTTTGGCGGTATGGGAATAATACTGCTTTCTATTGCGATTCTTCCTTTCTTAGGAATTGGCGGTATGTCGTTATTTAAGGCGGAAGTCCCTGGCCCTGTTGCCGATAAAGTCCACCCCAGAGTAGGTGAAACTGCTAAAATTCTTTGGGGAGTATATGTGTTAATTACAGTAGTCGAAACTATTCTGTTGATGTTTGGGGGTATGGATTTATTTGATTCTCTCTGTCATAGCTTTGGTACCTTAGCTACGGGGGGGTATTCGCCGAAAAATACGAGTATTGGATATTATAATAGTGCATATATTGACTATGTGATAACTATATTTATGATTATTGCCGGTACGAACTTCGCTCTTCACTATGGGGTTTTAAAAGGTGATATTAAGGGACTGATAAATAATGCAGAATTTAGGTTTTATATATTCCTGATTTTGGGTGCTACTGCAATTATCGGGACAGATGTTTTTCTTCATAATTATAATCATAATTTTTGGGACGCATTTCGTTTCTCATCATTCCAAGTTACATCTATTGTAACCACTACCGGTTATGGAACAGCTGATTACGAGCAGTGGTCAATGGCTTCTCAACTTATAATTTTCAGTCTTATGTATGTTGGTGGTATGGCCGGTTCGACAGGTGGCGGTATAAAGGTTATGCGTATTTTCCTACTGTTGAAATTTGCACAAACAGAGGTTAAACGTCTTATTCACCCTAAAGCCGTAATTTCAATTAAAATTGGGGATACAGTAGTTGATAGAAAAGTGATGATGAATATTTTAGGATTCTTCTTATTTGTGATATTGATTAGTGTTTCCGGTTCATTAATCCTTTCTGCTTTTCCGGGCGTGGATATGCCGACTGCTTTTAGTGCTGTGGCTTCGACTTTGAATAATATCGGTCCGGGTTTGAATATGGTTGGCCCAACAGATAATTATGCTTTCTTCCACCCTGCTGCAAAATGGATGTTGTCATTTTTTATGTTGATGGGTAGGTTGGAAATTTTCACTGTGATTATTTTACTTAGTCCTTCTTTTTGGAAAAAATAGGATATGGTTATATACAAAAATAAGGTTTCAATTATCGGGCTTGGTTATGTAGGTTTACCGCTTGCGTGTGCTGTAGCAGCAAATGATAATTACGAAGTAATCGGATATGATTTATCGGAAGAAAAAGTCGAGTATATCAATAAAAAAGAATGCCCGATTGACGATGAAAGATGTGCCGAAGATTTGAAAACTGTATGTATCAATGCAACTACAAATAGTGAAGAAATAAAAGGATCTGATATTTTTATCATTTGCGTTCCTACTCCCATAACAAGTGATTATATGCCAAACTTAGAACCAGTAAAATCTGCTATATCAACGGTTGCATCCGTAATGAAAAAAAGTGCTTTGGTAGTAATCGAATCTACTGTAAACCCGGGAGTTTGTGATGAAGTGATTATCCCATTAATTGAGGAAAAAACGGATTTCAAAGCAGGAAAAGATTTTGATTTGGCACATTGTCCAGAGCGAATAAATCCGGGAGATGCTGTTTGGAATGTGTATAATATTCCCCGTAATGTTGGAGCTACTACTCCCGAAGCCTGCAAAAAGACTGCTGATTTTTATCGTGATATTCTTGACGCTGAAATAAATGAAATGCCTGATTTGAAAACCTGTGAGGCAACAAAAATAATTGAGAATACTTTCCGAGATATTAACATAGCTTATGTGAATGAACTTGCGAAATCTTTTGATTTATTGGGAATAGATTTATCTGTCGTGATTAAGGGAGCATCAAATAAACCTTTTGCGTTTATGCCTCACTATCCGAGCTGTGGAGTTGGCGGACACTGTATTCCGGTTGATCCCTACTACTTGATTGAACGGGCAAAGAAGAGTGGCTTTACACATAGCTTCTTAAAAAATGCCAGATTGATTAATAATTCTATGCCCAAATATACAGTCGATTTGCTGATTAAAGGTTTAAACGAAAATAATAGAAGTCTGAAAGATACAAAAGTGGCTCTTCTCGGTATGTCATACAAAGCAAATGTCGCGGATTTACGAGAAAGTCCATCTATAAAAATTCATCAGATTTTGGAAAAATACAAAGCAGATATTCATGTTTACGACCCTTTCTTCCCGGAAATGAATAAATATAATACTTTAGAGGAAGTTGTGAAAGAATGTGATGCAATTATTTTAGCCACAAATCACGATGAATTTTTAGAAAAAATTACCCCTGCATTTCTAAAAAAACAGGGCATAAAAGTAGTAATCGACGGCAAAAATGTACTCGACAAAGAGGGAATAAAAGCAGAAGAAATTTATTATAAAGGGATAGGACGATGATAGAGATACCTCAAGAAGTAATAGAAAGACTAAAGCAAGCAAAGCATGTAGCAATCTTAACCGGTGCAGGCGTGTCAGCTGAAAGCGGAATTAAAACATTTCGTGATCCTGACGGAATTTGGCAGAAGTTAAATCCTGCTGAATTAGCATCTATCGACGGTTTCATGGCAAATCCGAAAATCGTTGCTGAATGGTACAAAATGAGAAAAGATGGAATAGATAATACTACTCCAAATCCGGGACACGAGGCTATCGCAAAAATGCAAAAGTTGTTTCCAAAATTTACCCTGATTACTCAGAATGTAGATAGATTACACCAGAGAGCGGGTTCAGAAGATGTAATCGAATTGCACGGAAATATAGTTACTAACCGCTGTTTCGATTGTAACGAACCATACGAAGGTGATACCGTTTTGCCGAATGGGGAACTTCCAAAATGCGGAAAATGTTCGGGGAAAATTAGACCGAATGTTGTGTGGTTCGGAGAGATGCTACCACAAGACGCATTGATGCAAGCAGAAGTCGCTGCTCAAGAGTGTGATGTTTTCTTTTCGATAGGGACTACTGCCGAAGTTTATCCTGCGGGAAACTTGCCCCTTGTAGCAAAAAATTCTGGAGCTTTCGTAATAGAAGTCAATCCAAATAGGACTGTGATTTCGCAGTATTGCGATGCTGTTCTTTCCGCCCCTTCAGGTATGGCTATGCCTATTTTGTTAGAAAAATTAAAATAAATTCATAATTTGCTCTGTGACATTTTGATGATTTGTGATTTTTTTGTAATTTTGTTTTTTGGATATTTGTTAATTTATATAAAGTGAGAATTTAGATGGCTAAACATCATAAAATAGCGATAATTGGAAGTGGCCCCGCTGGATTTACAGCAGGTATATACACCTCACGTGCAAATTTAGATACAGTAATTTTTGAAGGAATGCAGCCTGGTGGTCAGTTAATGATTACTACCGAAGTTGAAAATTTCCCTGGTTTTGTTGATGGAGTACAAGGCCCTGAAATGATGGAAACTTTGAGAAAACAAGCACATAAATTCGGTGCTAAATCAATCATGGAAACTATCGAAGAAGTTGATTTTTCAGAAAGACCATACAAGTTAAAATCGGGAAGCGAAGAATATACTGCTGATGCAGTTATAATTGCTACAGGTGCAACTGCTCGTCGTTTGCAAATCCCAAGCGAAGCCAAATACTGGGGCAAAGGTATTTCCGCTTGTGCAACTTGCGATGGATTCTTCTACCGTGATGCGAAAATTTTCGTTGTAGGTGGTGGTGATTCAGCGATGGAAGAAGCATTATATCTCACTCACTTTGCTAAATCTGTAACAATAATCCATAGACGTGAGGGATTCCGTGCATCTCAAATTATGCTTGAAAGAGCACAGGAACATCCAAAAATTGATTTCATTTTGAACGCAACTATTGATGAGTTCTTGGGCGAAAGCAAAAACGGAATAGATTCATTGACTCACGTTCGCTTGAAAGATACTAAAACGGGTGAAACAAGAGAAGTCGATGTTGAAGGCGTTTTCTACGGTATCGGACACGTGCCAAATACAAAACCTTTTGCAGGTAGCTTAAAATTAGATGAAGAAGGTTATATCGTAACGGAACCGAAATCAACTAAAACAAGTGTTCCGGGCGTATTTGCTGCTGGCGATTGTCAAGATCCTACCTATCGTCAAGCAATTACTTCTGCCGGAAGCGGTTGCCAATCTGCCATTGATGCTGAACGTTTTTTGATGGAAAATTAATCAGAACCTATTGGTAATTGAGAAATTATTTTTTTAGAGACGCACGCTTTTGTGCGTCTTTTTTGCTGAATGTTAAATTTGCCTTGATAAGTTGAAGGGAAAATATGAAAGAGTTAGCGATACTATATTCAGATGACTATATCACTGCGATTAATAAACCATTTTCTTGAGACGATTTATAATTTGTTTTTTTCTATTTTTATCGGGCGGAATCACAGGAGAAGCTAAATCAGTCATAACAATATTTACCTTGACAGATGCACCTTTCTTTAATTTTAGATTTTCTTTTACTGTTTCAATATGTGCATAGGGTTCATAAGATAAATGAAATAGATTTGTAAAAATAAATACTTCATAATCATAAATTTCTTCGTCTGATATTTCCACATTTTCATATATGGGCTTCATGTATTTAACAATAGAATCCCTTGATAAATTAATTTTGGGAAGATAATACGGAGAGTTCTCATCTGTATAATCAGTCAATTTACCGCCTGGACTGGAATATAAATCTGTAGGAGGAAATGTATTATACATCTCTGATGAATTCCAATAGAACTTTACCTCTGTTGAATCTGTAGCTGGTTCGTAATATACTAATCGAATGGAATTAAAGGAAATCATATTGTCTTCCCAGTCGTAATAGATTATTTGTGAAAAAATATTATACGGAGCATTATTTATACTATCCTTCTTCCAAAAATTTTCAATATAATTATCAAAATAATCTCGCTCTATGTAATATATATCGTCTATTGAAATAAAATCATACGCTAATAAATCTTGACCGATAGTAGCAAAATCCTTGAAATTATTTGGTTTACCCATATTTCTGATTAGACATCCTTTCGGTTGTGAATGTAATCCTGTTATGCACATAAGGCATAACAGGGAAGTAAAAAATAATTTTTTCATATTCACCCTTCTACTTTATAAAACAATAGCCAAACACAAAAATACAAAAAAACATCTTAACAAGCAAAAACAAAGATAGCAATAAGTTCAGGTATATTAACGTCGTGAAAATTCTTTGATAAGTTGAAGGGAAAATATGAACGAGTTAGCGATACTATATTCAGATGACTACATTACTGTGATTAATAAACCGCACGGTCTTTTAGTGCATAGATCAAAATATGCTGACCAAGCTAAAATTTTTGCTGTACAGGAATTACGTAATCAGATTGGCCGATACGTTTGGCCGTGCCATCGCTTGGATAGAAAGACTTCAGGAGTACTTGTCTTTGCACTTGGTCCTGAAATAAACAATCATATACATCAGCAGTTTGTCAATAATGAAGTTAAGAAAGTATATCGTGCAATAGTTCGGGGATATACTGATAATGAAGGTGTGATAGATTATGACCTTGTCAGCGACAAGGGCAAGAAGCAGGAGGCAGTAACGCACTATAAAACTTTGAGTCGAACGGAAATTCCTGTGCCTCTCGGCAGATTCAATACTTCACGTTATTCCCTTGTTGAGATATATCCACAACATGGACGCTTTCATCAGATTAGAAAGCATTTTGCACATATTTCACATCCGATAATCGGCGATGGGGTACATGGTTGTAATAAGCAAAATCGCTTATTCAAAGAAAGGTGGGGTATTATGACATTGCTACTCCATGCCTATAAAATCACAATGAATCACCCGCATCATAATGACAGGCTTACAATTTATGCAGACTATAGTCAAGAGTTTATAGGCACTAAGGAGATTTTAGAATTATAAAAAAATAATGGACATTACTACTATCTTTGATAGCTTTTCCCTGTCATTCATATATCTTGGTATGATGATTTCAATGGTGCAGCTAATGAACTCTAAATATTCTTTATCCTTTTTATAATATATGTGAACAAGACTATGTTTGAAAGAAGTTCGTATTTGTGAATAATTTAATACTTCTGATTTTTGTGTGTATAGATCATACAGCGTTACATGAAAGTTGGAATCAATATGATTAAATTTTTTTTGTGTTAAATTGATAGAATCAAAATGTACTCGAAAATCAATAAGTTTATTTTTTAATCCTTTGTACTCATCGACTGAAATAGGACTTTGGATAGTGAAATCCATAGATAGTAAAGTATCAGTAGTAGATGTATCTGCCCATATAGAATAGTTCAAAACACGTACACTATCGGAAGAAAGCGTCGTTCCCCAATTACCGTTTTCATCGTAAACTTCTGTCAAATTAATCCATTCTATAAAAGCTGGGGTGAAGTGTGTGTCAGTTGTATCTTTGATAGGTTTATCTAATTGAGTAATATGTACTTCGGGGTCTAATCCCAAAGAATCCTCACAGGAATTAAATGAACTAATTAGTAATACAAGCGACAAGATTAATACAGTTTTCTTCATAACATACTCCTATAAATTTACTCTGATACCGTAGTGAAGCCCTAATTTAGAAGAATAGAAACTGTTATCATTATGGGTATATTCCAAGATACTTCCTTCCAGTCCTAACACAAAAGCGATTTTTCCATAAGGCGAATATGATACTCCAAATAAACCGCGTCCAATTGCACCCGGACGGGAGCCGCTTATTCCGAACTGACTAAAGGTTTCAAATCCTCTGTATTCAAAAAATCTTATTTTCGCCATCAATCCAACAGATATATAATTGGTGTGTTGCCTGTATTGATATTTTATATTGTCTTCCATTCCTGTAAAATCTTGAAAGAAAAATTCCTGACGTATATCTCCACCAAGCGAAAACCAATCATTGAATGAATAGAATAATCCGAAACTTGCGTTTTCAAAATAAGGCATAGAGGATTGCTCAACCGTTGCCCCCGGGATAGAAAAATATTCTCCCCCTCTGATTTCAAAAGAAATATTCTCAAATGGGAATATTGATTCTGTCGCAATCGGAGAATAAGCAACTATTTGCGGAACGAATGTTTGATTAAAATTCTGTGAGTTATCTGTATTCATGTTTATAGGAAATTCAGTTATATTGCCGGCCAATTTGCTGATACTAATATCTCTAAAAATTGGTTTTGATTTTGGGGCTGTAGCCTTTTCTTCATTTGTTTTCAAAGATGAAGCTAAGACGTATCCTTCGGGTATATACGGGCGGTCGATATATCGGATAACTCCTTTTGGTTCTTTTTTGTGCTTGTTTAAGCTATCAATAATTTGTGCAATCAGAGCCTGTTTTGAAGGTACAGGTTCTTGATTTATTTGATTGTGAATCTTCTGTTTCGTGATTAGGGGGGAATTAGCTTCTTCTATAAAATTATTCCCGTCGAAATCAAAAGAAAATAGTAGAACAAGTGATGTTATCAATGCAGATAGCAATGCTCCAGAAAGAATTGAAGATGAAGCTGTCCAAAATCCTGTACTTGCAGTTGTCTCTACAGGAATTGGAGTCGGTGTAATTACGGCTTCAGCAGGTGTACTCGACATCCCTAAACTTGAAAAAATTCCTGCTGTAACTGCCCCCGAAGGCGTGAAGGCTGCAAAGTCTTTGGACACTGCTCTTTCTATATCGACGAAATGATGCAGTTCCCTTCTCAATTCAGGGTCGGAAGCCATTGCAGCAAAAAGCTCCTGCTCTGCATCGGGAGAGAGTGTCCCGTCTAAAAATTCATTTATATAATTTGGATAATCCATATCAACCGCCTAATAAATTTCATTATAATATGGTTCTAATATTTCACGTATTTTTTGTTTTGCTCGAAAAACTCGTTTTCTTGCATTTTCTACCGAGATATTGCAAATTTCGGCAATTTCCTTGTATGATAATCCATTGTACATTCGTAGTACTAATGGTTCTCTGAGCTTAAAGTCAAGCAGTTCGAGCGAAGCCGTTATTAACTTATGTACTTCTTCTCGGTTTTCTGTATTTTCATTTATAACCATTTGATTAACCAAGTGGTATTCTTCAAATGGGATATTTGACTTTTTATCTCTTTTATGGTTTAGACAAAGATTACGAGCTATCGTGATTAAAAAACCGTTTACGCTCCCTTCGTCGTATGAGGACTTGGCCTTTTCGTAGAAGCGGACAAATGTTTCCTGAAAAATATCATCTGCTAATGATTTATTTCCAAGCACACGAAGACAATATGCATAAATACGAGGAGAGTATTTACTATATATTGCTCTAAAAGCTTCTTCCGAATTAACATCACCATTTTGGAATAAAGCAATTAGTTCCGCATCTTTATATTTTGAATAATCAGTCAACAGTCAAATCCACATTCCAATTAAAGAATTAACTAGTATAATAAAAATATACACGAACACATATAAAACGGGACAAAAAAAAACTATTTTCAAATAAAAATAATAAATTATAAAAAAATAAAACTTTTTTGTCCCGTTTCTAGTAACGAGGTGTATATGTTTTTGAATTCGAATTTATGTTTTGTTAATTTATTTTGAGGTTAGTGATGAAATTACTAAAATTTTACGCTCTGAAACTTTCGCTGTTTGTAATTACAGTATTTATGATGTCGACAGTTACCAATTCACAAGTGAGCAGTAATGCCATGGGTGGGATTATGGGAGATGTGGATTGTTTTAAAATCCAATATCCGCTTACTTATATGCTACCTAATGGTACCACGAAAACTGTAGATGATGAAGAAGCTGCAATGGAAATGTTCCACGATTGGTTTAGAGATAATCCAGACACAAGGGAATTTCCTACTTTACATTATCCAATTACTATTGTTTTCGATGATGGTACAGAACAGACTATTGCAAGTGAAGAAGAGTTACTTCAGGCATACGAAGATTGCTGGAAAGATGAAGATTGGAAAGATGAAGATCGGAAAGACGGTTGGTTAGATGCCTGGATAAGTGACAGCCTATGTTTCGAAATCGAATATCCTATTTCCGTAACAATGCCTGATAATAGTGTTATAACAGGAGCAGACGCAGATGCTCTTAAAGATGCCATTGAAACTTGGTACGAGAACAACCCTAATACTAATGGATACGTTGCAATTAACTTCCCTATAACATTAAATTATGGGCCTGACTCAACAGGCAAAGATGTTAAGAAAGTTATTAACGATATTAAGGAATATTTCATAGCTGTTGGAGATTGCTTCAACGATGATTGGGATGATGACTATAATGGATCTGGTAACTGGGGATTATTCTGTGGAGCATGTTTTGAGTTCCAATTCCCTATGTCAGTAATGATGCCGGACAGTACTATTATTTCAGCAAATACAGAAGATAGTTTGAATATCAAAATCAGAGAATGGGAAAAAGCAAATCCTCGAAACTTGGGTACGCCCGCAATTATATTCCCTGTAACAATTGTTTACGAAGATGGTACTACCAAATCTATTGCTAACGAAGAAACTTTGTGGGAAGCATACGAAGACTGTTTTGATGACAATAAAGATGATTGGGGTAAAGATGATCAATATGTATGCTTCGAATTGGTTTATCCTATCTCTGTTAAAATGCCAGATGATACTGTAATTACTGGTAACAACGAAGAAGAACTTCTAATTTCTATAATGGGCTGGTTTGAGAAAAATCCAGATGCTACAGGAGTCATAGAAATCGAATTTGTATTCCCAGTAACGGTTAAATACAAAAACGGTGATGTAGAAACATTCTATAGCGATGCAGAGCTTCAAGAAGCATGGAGAGACTGTTATGGTGATGACGCAGAAGAAGGAGATGCTAAGGGAGACTGCAATGCAGAAGGCAAAATCGGACCTAGTGCATTCTTATCGGTTAATGATAACGTCTTCACAAGCGGAAGTTTATTCCCTAATCCGGCAACTGATATGGTAACGATTAAGTTTACTTCCACTTTCTCTGGTAATGCTACTATGGCTATCGTGGATGCAAATGGTAATACGGTTATTACTAAATCAATTACTACTTACACAGGAGATAATACATTGCAAGTTAGTGTTGCAGCTATCGAATCAGGTAGATATTTCGTGAGAATTATCAATACTAATGGTGTAGCAACAATTCCACTTACTATTGTAAAATAATAAAATCTTATTATATCTTATTATCCCCGTTGGATTGAAAAATCTACGGGGATTTTTTGTTTTAGATATTCACTTTTGAAATTGGGATTTATTATTTCTGTTATTGATATATTTAGTTTTTTTACACAATCTTAGTTTAATATTTTGAATTACACTCAGTTTTTTGTAATTTAGGTTTTAATTTTGTTGCATTTTATCAAAAAGGAAAATTGATATTTCAAATTGTAAGAGAATAACAATTAGTGACTATGACACATTCCAGTTGTATGGTGTCGCTATTAAAGTGTTAGTAGATTTATAAATTAAATTTGGAGAAGTATTATGAAAAGGGGAATTAAAATTGCATTGTGGATATTTGTAGGAGTTCCAGCCATCTTTATTATTGGTTTTGTAGTTTTGGGAATTGTCTTGCCTGACGATGAGACAACGGGAGAATCTGTTGTCATTGAGGAATCGGCCGCTAATGAAATGACAGAAGAGGAGAAGTTAGAGGAAAGACGTGCGAGGTCTCCATGGGGATATTCTGAAGAGCGAGATAAGATGGATGATGGCGAGGTGAATTATACAGCAACCATTGTCTCAACATCAAAAATTGAAATGCAAGGTGTACCCGGGGGGGCGTGGGGTAAGTTCCAAGTAAAGAATATTGATGGTAAAAACAGAGTATTTTTAGCATTACATGGTGCAAATATAGCTAATGAATATGCAGGAGAATATGTACGAATAAAATTTGGCGACAAATCAGCGAAAAAGTACGATTACACTCTTATTCTAACAAACAATGAATTAACCAGTCAGGTTGAGATTTTAGATGCTAAAAAAATTATAAAAAAAATCAAGAAGTATGATGATATGAAGATAGAGTTTCCTGTATATCAGGGAGAACGTGAACTTCTTGAATTTAATATTTTCGGTTTTGAATGGGACCACTAACATGAAGAAGTTATACAAAAATCTAAAAAATCAATATTTTGAATATGCAGTAGGCGAGGCATTTTGTTTATTCACGAAAATTGCTTATTTTAGGTTTTAGTTTTGTTACATTTTATCAAAAAGGAAAATTGAGAATGGAAAAGTTTAAAAATTACATTAATGGTGAATGGGTAGAAGGAAAGTCTAGAGAGTATTTTCAAAACGTCAGCCCTGCCAATAAAAATGATATTATCGGTGAATTCCCTCTTAGTAACGCAGAAGACGTAAACGATGCTGTTGCTGTCGCTAAAGAGGCATATAAATCATGGAAAATGATACCTGCTCCTAAGCGTGGCGACATCTTACGTATTGCTGGTGATATTTTTACTCGTCGTAAAAAAGAATTGGCGAAAATTATGACTCGTGAAATGGGTAAACCTACTTTTGAAACAGAAGGTGATGTTCAAGAAGCTATTGATACTTGCTATTATGCAGCAACGGAAACTCGTCGTCTTTTCGGTCATACTGCACCGAGTGAAATGGATAACAAAATGAACTTGTCTTTCCGTACTCCTATCGGGGTTTGTGGTATTATTACTGCTTGGAATTTTCCTATTGCCGTACCATCATGGAAAATTATTCCTGCCTTGGCTTGTGGTAATACAGTTGTTTTCAAACCTGCTAAAGAAGCTCCTCACTCCGGTCATGTATTCGCAGAGATTTTAGAAGAAGCCGGCGTTCCTAAAGGTGTATTCAATGTCGTTCATGGTAAGGGGTCAGTTTGTGGTGAAGCTATCGTAGATAACAAAGATGTTAGATTAGTTGGTTTCACAGGTTCAACGGAAGTTGGTACACATATTGGAGGTAGATGTGGTGCTACAAACAAACAATGCTCACTCGAAATGGGTGGTAAAAACGCAATGATTGTTATGGCTGATGCAAATATGGATTTAGTTATTGACGGTGCATTATGGGGAGCTTTCGGTACTACTGGACAACGCTGTACTGCTACTTCACGTGCTATTGTTCATGCAGATGTGTATGATGAATTTATCGAAAAATTAGCCGAAAGAGCTAACAAACTAAGAATCGGAGACGGTTTGAAAGCTGACACTGAAATGGGACCTGTTATACACCAAAGCTCTCTTGAAAACTGTGTACGTGCCGTTGCTGTTGCCAAAGAAGAAGGTGCAAGAATCGTATGTGGTGGTGAAGTTGCGACTGATGGAGATTTAAAAGACGGTTGTTTCTTCAAACCGACTATTGTTGCTGACGTTGTGCCGGGTAAACACACAATCTTCCACGAAGAAATCTTTGGTCCTATCTTAGCTGTTACAAAAACAACTAATTTCAAAGAAGCAATCGAAATGCAAAATGATTGCGAATATGGACTTTCTTCAGCATTATACACAAAAGATGTTAATAAAGCATTTGCTGCAATTAGAGATATTGAGGCAGGTATTACTTATATCAATGCTCCAACAATCGGTGCTGAAGCCCACATGCCTTTCGGTGGTGTCAAAGGAACAGGTAATGGACATCGTGAAGGCGGTTGGACAGCGTTTGACATCTTTACAGAATGGAAAACTGTTTATGTGGATTATTCCGACAGTCTCCAAAGAGCACAAATTGATAACTATGATGACTAATTAATTGTCTGATAGTTAGTTATGTATGATCATTGACTTGTCCAATACCTTGGGTGTTGGACATTTTTTTCGTTAATCCGCTAATCTTCTTTAAATCGGCAGAAATCTCCGACTTCTTGGAGCCACTTATCTTTGTTCTTAACAAAATAATTCTGAGCCGCTTCATATTCATTTGGGATAATCCAGTCAAGTATAGCTTCTTCGATAGTGGTTTTAATTACTCCGACGGCACGGCATGGTTCAAGATTACAGACATCCATAGTCTCATCTACACGTACAGGAGACTGAAATTCCCATATTTTTTCATAACTTACTCCTTGATAAATTTGGTAAATTGCTTACCATATTTTATAAAATAAACGCCTATAGGTAAGTCAGAAACATCTATCTCGCTTTTGTAAGGACTGCTTTTTATTACTTGTCCATCCATACTTAAAATAACTATTAAATCTGTTGATAACAACTTTTCAGTTTCTATTGTAATTGCTATGTTCGCAGGATTGGGATATACTCTAAATACATTATGCTCATTATCGAAGATGCTAACTGGTACAGCAATAACTGTTGAACGATTATTGTAACTAATAAACTTTAAAGAATCTATAGTATTTTCAAAATATGAAATTACGGTATCAATATTTTGATAATTTGCAAACTGTAGATACACTTCTGGACTATACTTGTAAGTAGAGTCATGATATTTTCGAGCTAGCCCTTTGAAATAAATTGTTCCAAATTTATTCTCTAACGCTTGAAACTGAGTTTGAAATTCTTGTTTTGAAAACTGAGCTTGACTAATATTTAATAGTTCATTTGTATCTAATATTGTATTCAGAGGGTAATTATCAAAGTTAAAAAACAGTTCAAAAGTTTTTTTGGCATAGAACTGTCCAAAAGTCGGAGAATCT
>PDWI01004676.1_pt1 | contig 20015 bp, 17 predicted proteins | sample 1430891 | NCBI WGS metagenome assembly PDWI01 (sample SAMN01162508, study PRJNA174530) | Oral metagenome, whole genome shotgun sequencing project. | biome: Marine environment; feature: Marine mammal; material: Swab sample of the gingival sulcus; isolation source: swab sample of gingival sulcus...
ACGGCTCTTACTTCTATAATTATGCTCAACAAACGCCTTCTCATAAAAAACTTACTCGCTTCTAATGACGAGAACAGCTTTTATGACAAAAAAGCCCAACTCAATTTAGACAGTAGAGAAGGAAAGGCGAAATTTTTAAAGCATATCTGTGCATTGGCCAATTCTAATCTTAGCAACAATTCTTTTATTATAATTGGTGTAGAAGACGAAACCGATAAAATAAAAGGGGTAGATTTCTTTGATGACAGTAAAATTCAGAATTTAATAAATGCTTTTTTAGAACATCCGCCACTAGTACTTTATGAAAACGTTCCTTTTCCAAAATTGCCCCGATACAAAGTTGTGGGTTTGGTTACCATAAAATCATCCGGCAAAGCTACATTTTTAAAAAAAGGCATTTGGAAATACAAAAAGAACACACTTTTTGTAAGGCAGGGCAGTAATTCTATTCAAACAGAGAAAATAAGCAATCAGACCAATAATACTGCCGTGGTGGACAGGATAGAAAAGAATGCAGCCAACAATATAAAACTGGTCTTAGACGGAGTAATGGAATTTATGAACAAACACAGCAAAGAGTTAAACCCGCAATACATTGTATTTAAAGAGCAGTTTATATTATGCTGGGCAGGATTAAAGAAAAAAGCAGGGGATACTACTATGTATTCCAGAGTGGATATAGAACTCATTAATGAACAGGTAAAACTGTTTTATTCCACTTTAGACGAAGTTACAATTAACTTTAATACCAGTGCTTTTATCATTACGGAATATGTCCATCTGGGTATTGAGAAAAAAAGGATAAACCAAAGAGCTTATCCGTTAGAAAAAACGGTCATAAATTTTAAAAACAATGGTCAATACGATATTGTTACCGAATTGTTATTTGACCCGCCGCAGTTTGACAAGGCGGTTTTAAAACATATCTTTAACAGCAATAATGCTGTGTTAAAAAAGTTGGAAAAAGGTGTTTCACTCAACAAAACAGATTATGAAATTTTAGTAGAGCTGCCCAAAACTTATCTTATTTGTTCGTTAAACGGATTTATTGATGCCCAGCAAAAACTGCAAACCGCCAAGCCACTCCTAAAAAACTTAACCGATAAAACACCATATATTCACTTAAAGGAAACTTTAAGGTTATTGAGAAAAATAAAATACAACTAAGTAAATACTTTTACAACGTGCGTACATAATTCACAATATCCCACCGTTGCTCTTCAGTAAGAATAGGTCCCCATTTTATCATATCATTTCTACCGTTAGATATTTTCCAAAATATTTCCCCATCAGTCTGGCTTTGTACCATATCAGAAGTAAGGTTTTGAGGTTTTGGCGTAAGGGCTTTTCCGCCAATGCCATCTCCTTTGCCCTTAGGACCATGGCAAATCATACAGCGGGTTTTAAACAATTTGGCTCCTCTTTCCGCAGATAAGCTCTTTTGAGCAGCCGTAACCGGATTTTTTATTTTTTTAGCCCCCTCAGGAGCTATCCATCGGTCTTCTTGAATTTTAAAACTCATAAAAAGTATTAAAACAAAACTTCCGATTATATATAGTAATTTTTTATCCATATCTTTAAACTTTAAATAATATTGCTTATCATCGACAATATTTAGTCAAAATCTATACCGAAAATTAAAAGGCTTAAAATGAAATACTTATCACATGCTTAAGCCTTATTGTAAGAGTAAATGTAATAAAACTATTCTAAATGGAAACAAAAACGGCATTAATCACAGGAGCTACCAGCGGTATTGGTACAGCCACCGCCCAGCACTTAAAAAAGAGTTGGAACCAAAGGTGAAAACATGTGCTTTACAGTTTGATATAGGCGATAAAAAAGCTGTTTTTGAGGCAATTAATAGTATTCCAAAGGAGTTTCAGCCTATTCATTATTTAATTAATAATGCGGGTAATGCTCATGGTTTAGACCCCATACAAGATGGTGATATTACTGATTGGAATGCTATGATAGATAGTAATATTAAAGGCTTGCTCTATGTAAGCAAAGCCGTAATGCCTCAAATGAAAGCTCAAAAAGCGGGACATATCATCAATATTGGTTCTTTAGCAGGTAGGGAGGTGTATCCTAAAGGTAATGTGTACTGTGCCACTAAACACGCCGTAGCCGCTATAACCGAAGGCATGCGAATAGACCTAAATCCGCTTGGTATAAAGGTAAGTTCCGTAAATCCCGGTTTAGTAAAAACAGAATTTTCTAAAGTTCGGTTTAAAGGCAATGCTATAGCCGATGATGTTTATAAAGGCTTTGATGCCTTGCAGGCAAAAGACATTGCAGAAATTATATATTTTACCATCAACAGGCCGGCACATGTAAACCTCGCTGATATTTTAATACTACCCACCGCTCAGGCCAATAGCGTTACGGTACATAGGAAATAATGAATAACTTATACTGGAGAAAAAACTACAAATCAAAAATTATAATGGCATCATCCACTATATAATTCAGGCTAAATTTTAGGGTTACCGCTTAGCTATCCAAGGCTCCGGATTTTGAAATTGGGTTTCTTTGTACAAGCTAAATACCAATACTGTTTTTCCGGTTACGGCATCTGTATGAATGGTACCTATTTCTTGTTTGGTATTCACATGGCTGCCAACCTTTACTGTTACGTTGTCTAAGTTTTGATAAGTAGAGATATAATTTCCGTGTTGAATTAATACCATTTTTTTTCTGCCGGTAAGTAGTTGAATGGAAAGTACCTTGCCTTTAAAAACGGCACGGGCTTTTGCTCCTTTTTCCGTAGCTACTTGAATACCACTGCTTTGTATAGTAATATTGGGTAGTGTAGGATGTTTTTGCTTACCAAACTTTCTAATCACCACACCTCTTTTTGTAGGCCATGGGAGTTTTCCTTTATTGGCAATGAAATTAGACTCTAACACCTTAGCTTCCGGTGTTAAACTAAAACTGGATTTTCTTTTTACATTTGCAGCTTTATTGGATTTGGCTATAGCCGCTTTTATCAACCGTTCTATCTCCCTATCTAATTTTCGCTCTTCCTTTTGTTTGGCATTAATCTCCGCTATATATTTTTTTTCTTTAATTCTCACTTTTTTTACCAAACCCAATTGGGTGTTCTTTTCCCTGCTTACACTGTCTTTTTGTCTTTCGTACAAAGCAAGAAGCAGCCTTTTCTCATCTTCCCTTGCACGTAGCGAATCCGTGAGACTGGCTAGTAATTTTTTGGTTTTTATAATTTCTTCGCCTTGTCTTTTTTTGTATTCAGCATATTGTTGCATATACTGATAGCGTTTATAAGCCTGTGTAAAACTTCCCGAAGACAATAAAAAGAGAAGCCTGCTTTGCTTGGTTTTATTTTTATAACTCTGCACTACCATCTCTGCATACTGCTTTCTTAGGGTACTGAGTTCTTTTTCTAATCCGGATATTTGTTTTTCGTTTTTGTTTATTTCTAAAGAAAGCGTATTGGCCTCTTTATTTATAGTAGTAATTAAATTAGAGCGTACGTTTATTATTTTATTCAGGTCGTTTAGTTCAGATAATAAAGTCTCGGCTTCTTTTTTTGATTTAAAAAGTAGTTGCTGTGTTTCCTTTATCTCTTGCTGTAGTTTTTCACGTTTGGCTTCCAATTCTTTTTTAGATTGTGCCGAAATAGATAAAACAGTGGATAAAAACAGTAATAAAATTAAACATCTTGGTCGCTCCATGATTACAAAACTATCACTTATTTAAGTTAGCTTTACAGTATTGCAAAAAAAGTTTTTAAAAAGTTATATTAAATGGATTAATAAGTTTTCATTTTATTTTTTGCCTCCTTGGTATTACTTTAATTCCACCCGGTCGTAATTTTTAGGGATTTTAAAAGGAAAACTCAGTTTTTTGTCAAACTCTACACTCTTATAATCCACGTCTATTTTAGTAACATATTTGTTGTCATTTGCAATAATAGCAATAATTTTAGGGAAAATTTGATTGTCAATAGATTGATAATCATTGTAATTTATCACTAATGACTTCCGGTCTGCTTTCTCTGTAATCTGCTGACTGTTTACTTTAAAGTTTACGGGATTTATATAGAACAGAATAGCGTATAAGGGATGTGGATTTACCGGTGTGAGCAAGTAGTTTTTATTGACTGTCTGGACGTCAAATTTTTCTTTTTTTAAATCATAAAGGGCCTCGCCTACCAATAAATTTTGAACTTTTTTAAAATCCAAATCGGCTCCCAACCAACGGCTCAAATCTGTAAAGCTACCGGTAAAATAAGTACGGTTTATTTTTTCATAGAAACTTATCTCCTCCGGTGTTATCAAAATTTTTGCTACCTGAAAACCCAGTTTAGACACACTCACCCAGATAGCCTTGTCTTTTTCTAACCTTAATGACGCAGACACATTGGGCAAAGAGTTTTTACCACTGTATTTTAACCTTAATTTTGCATTAATGGTATTTTTATCAAATTGGTTAGTCTGATAGTTTCTTATTACTTTTTTAGCAGTCAAATCCATATCGTTGGCACTTCCGGCAACTTTTTTTGCCTTACATGCCATAACGGTTAAAAACAATATTGATATATAGGCTATTTTATGTTTCACCTTAGAGTTTTTTTCTTATATTTTTTGCTTTGTTTAGATATTCAGTGGCTACTACATTGTTAGATGTACCTTTATGGCTAAGGCTAAGTTGATCATAAAATTCGGCTTCCATAGTTGTGTTATCTATAAGGTATGCTAACCCTTCTTCCAAAACAGGTATAGCATCTTTGTATTGTTTTGTATTGTTTAAGGCTGTGCCACTCATAAGATATACCAAAGGTTGTGCCGGAAATAATTCTATCCCGCTTTTACTGTATTTATCAAGATCTAAAAATTCCTTTTTATTCAAAAGTTCCGCCAGTAGAGATTTTAAACTCTCAAAAGATTTTTCGCTTTCAAAGGCTTGTTTTAGTTGCCTAATGGTAAAATCTTCGTATTTGCCGCCTTCTGCTATGTGTTCTTTTACGGGTTGTGAAATTTTCCCCTGCAGAATAGTTTCTTTAAAAGGCATTAAAGTATCAGTAAGCAGTCCTTTTTCATCCAGTTCACGTAGTAATGTCCTTGCCTCATCTACTTCATTATTTTTAATATACAACAAGACCAAGTCTATTTTTTCATCAATATTTTGGGCAGCCAGTTGTTTTTGAATATCTAATGCTGCTTTAAAATTTTGTTGTTTGTTATAAATATTTTTAAGCAAGGATAGAATTTCATAATTGTTGGGATCAATAAACAGAGCCTTTTTGGTAAATTCTTCGGCTTCTAAGAATTTTTCCATGGCAAAATAGTTTTTGCCAAATTCAAAATTAAGGGCTTTATCATTTGGATAGACTTTTTGGCAATTTTCTAATGCCACTATCGCTTTGTCATAATTTCCTATGGCTTTTTGTGCCAGAGCATCAAAAAAATACTGTTGAAAATCTAAGTTTTTTTGTTCTTTTTTTAGCAACTCGGTGTTTTTCTTTTCCATATAATCAATAGAGTCTCCCTGAGCCGTACCTATTACTGAGATAAGCATGCCAAAAACAAAAAGATATATTTTCTTTGCAACCATTAATTTATCTAATTAAGTTGGGAAAAATCCCCAAGGCTTACACTGGAAAAATTCCCGTCAAAATTAACATTATTCCCTATCATTGCATTGTTTAGTTGAGCATTTTTAATTGTAGTATTGGTTTGAATTAAAGAATTTTTAATACTTGAATTTTCTACTACACTATTTGTGCCAATTGAAACATTTGGCCCTATTTTAGCATTTTTTAAGACTACGTTTTTACCTATATAACAAGGCGGAATAATCTCTGCATTTTCTCGCTGTACACTGTCCGACACCAGATTTTGACCATCTTTTTGGGCAAATTGCAATATTTTGCTGTTCGTTTCTACCGTTATTTCTTTGTTTCCACAGTCCATCCATTCTTTTACTTTGCCGGGAACAAATTGCATCCCTTTCTGCTTCATGTTTTCCAATGCATTGGTAAGTTGATATTCACCATTTTCCGTAATATTATTATCTAGCAAATATTGGATTTCATCCCTAAGTATTTCTCCTTCTTTAAAGTAATAAATACCTATTATAGCCAAATCTGAAACAAATTCTACCGGTTTTTCCACAAAATCTGTAATAATGCCTTCATTTACCTTTACTACACCGTAGGCCTGCGGATTTTCTACTTGTTTTACCCAAATGGCTCCATCAACATTATTATCCAAGGTAAAATCGGCTTTAAAAAGTGTATCAGCAAAAGCCACTACACAAGGCCCGGACAAAGCATCTTTGGCACAAGCAATAGCATGTGCGGTGCCTAATGCTTTGTGTTGAATACTCACTGTAGCTTTGGCTCCCAAACCGGTAGCAATAGCGTGTAATTTTTCTTCTGTATCCTGTGGAAAAGTAGGACCTATCACAAAAGCAATTTCATCAATTTCTTGTCTTAAAACGCCGGCTATGTCTTCAACAAGGCGTTGTACAATGGGTTTTCCGGCGATTAAAGTAAGTGGCTTTGGTACAGTAAGGGTGTGTGGCCTTAATCTGGAACCTATTCCGGCCATGGGAACAATAATATTCATAAATATAATTTTAGTCTAAGTTGCTGTTTATAAATTAATTAAGACATTAAAACAGGGCTTTATTAACTTAATTCCTGCCCGATTTTAGCCATATCGAGCTAGTTTAGGGGGCTACATTTTATGTTTTAAAAACGCAAATATAGGTAAATTAGTATGAGTTTCGACATATAAATTGTTTAGCTGAAAGGCACCGTCTTCAGCCGTATAAGAAAATGGAACCCCCATATTTTTACAAGTCTTTTTCCATTGAGAAATATAGCCGGGATAATTTGACCCATCGGCCAGAATTTGCTTTGGCTTAAGCCGATGAATAACTCGCTCTAAATTTACTTTTGGAGAACTTGATAGTAACAGGATTTCCGGATTAAAACAGGACAGTTGATAAATAGCTGAACTGTCAATTATATAAAGGGTTTTATCATTAAAAGTAAAAATGGGAAAATTAGAATCAGATTCATTGGCCAATTTGGTATTAGTACCTGTTATGTAATTATTTATATTGGTATTTTTATCAGACTCCACGGAGGTACTGTTGTATAAAACACAAAGCTTTTTGCCTTGTTGATGGGTAATTAATGTACCGCTATACTCATTAAAAACAGTAATTCTATTAATCTTTAACGATTGCACTTTTAAGTATAAAAAATGCAATTGAAATCCTATTATGAAGGCCAATCCCAAATAGAGGTATTTTATCTCTTTTTCTTTAAACCATCGGGCAATAGACAATATAATACTGTATAACAATACCATAGCCACAAAAGTGAAAAAGATGTTTTTTATGATAAAACTATCTTTATCCGCTATAGAGCTAATGATAAAATTCATGCTTTCTATAAGTTTTTGATAGGCCAAGGCTAAAAAATCAGGTAAGATTTCCAGCATAGCCATTATGATGAGAAAAATACCGCTGATCAATATAAAGCCCATTATTGGGATGATGATTAAATTAGCAATAAAAAACAAGCCCGGAAATTGATGAAAATAATACAAAGTAAGCGGCAAAACACCTATTTGTGCGGCCACTGAAACCGTGAATAACTGCCAGAAATACCTCAGCGGCTTCCATTTAATATAAATAAGTTTTTCTAACATGGGCTGAAGCCAAACAATAAAAAATACGGCCAAATAACTCAATTGAAACCCAACTTCAAAAAGGTACTGTGGCCTGTACAGTAATAAAACGAATAAGGATACAGTCAAAGCCTGATATGTATTAAAACCACGCTGCCCAAAAACAGCAATGGCCACCGCCGTAAACATAGTTACTGCACGGACTACGGAAGCGGATAAACCTGCCAAAAAAGCAAATCCCCACATTACGAAAATTGTAATAACTAAACTCAATTTTTTGCCGTATGTAATGCTTTCCAAAGGTTTGAGCATAAATTTTATAAACAGTAAAATAATACCAATATGTAAGCCGGAAATAGCCAGAATATGTATTGCACCGGCATTCCTGTAGTTATTGGAAAGATCTTGTGAAATCTCATCCCGCTGCCCTAATAAAAGAGCTTTTATAACAGCAAGTTCATCTTTCTTAAACGGATACATTTCTAAACGTGTCCCAATTTGGTGTCTTATTTCATAAGCAAAACCACGAACAGACGTAACTTTTCTGGAAAGCACTTTATGATTGTAACGGTTTAATTTTACGCTATGGTAAACCTGTTTATTTTCCAGAAATTTTTTGTAATCAAACTGATAGGGGTTTTGTGGCTTTTTTATCTTTTGAAATGTTAAATGGGCAATGATTTCATGGTCAATTTTAAACGGTACTGATGCACTATCTTTTGGCTGATTTACCAATAGCTTTCCTGTTGTTTTTTTTCCGTTACAACTAATTACTTCCGCAAAGTAATTGTAAGCATAATCCGTAGGTTTTAGAACTTCGTTAATTTTTAGGATTACTTCATTCTCCGAAACTTTAAAATTTTCATAAAAATCAGGCCTTAATTGCTGTTGATGAAAGGAATAAACACTTATTCCAATAATGAGAAAGCAACACCATGTTGAAATTGTAAAAAATTGCTGATTAAAGTATCTTTTACGAAACACCATATAAGAAATTAGACTAAGTATAGTAGCAATTCCAATGAGTATAACTACTGTAGTTATAGGCATCACAACATATTTGCCAATAACTATGCCTGTAATTAAAAAGAAAATCAGTTGAAAAGGAAGGTATTGGTTAATTTTCACGAGTGTTTTCCGGATTGTGACAAAAATTTAACGGAAAGAAACGATATTTTCGTATTTCTAACAAGAATTTGTTGTTTTTAATTTTATTAAGATTTACCATTGGTTAAGAAAAATAAGCCATTCGTTAAGTTTTTTTAGCATTTGGTGTATTTTATTTTAAAATAACAAAGAGGTTTTTTAAGTTTGCACCCAAGACGTACAAAAAAACTAAGAAAAACTAATCAACCCAATTTTTACAACTTAATCAACCCAATTTTTTTACAGTCTGATTGCAAAAAAAGAATTTAAAGTTATTTAATAAGAAACCCCGATTGTGTAAAATCAGCCGGGGTTTTTCCTTTTTTAAATTGTCCAAAATTTTTACCCCTTTACTATTCTAAGCAACAATGGTTACTTTAAAATCATAAAAGAGCCTTATCTTTGAGCCTTATTACAGGAATTTAATTTTTTCATGATAAATTTAGATATAAATAAAAAGAGAAATACCAAAAAAATTGAGGAATTAGAAGAGGTTGTCATCCGTTTTGTAGGTGATTCCGGTGACGGTATGCAGCTTATCGGCACACAGTTTTCTGACACTTCTGCTATGTTTGGCAATGATGTAGCTACCTTTCCCAATTATCCGGCAGAAATTAGAGCTCCACAAGGCAGTTTGTACGGGGTTTCCGGTTTTCAGGTACATATAGGAAGCGTGCAAATAACTACACCCGGAGATTATTTAGACCTTTTGGTAGCCATGAATCCGGCAGGTTTAAAAACCAACCTTGTAGATTTAAAACCCGGGCATACGTTGATTGTAGATACGGATGCCTTTACAAAGAAAAATTTAAAAAGAGCAGAATACGATAGTAATCCTTTGGAAGATGGTAGTTTAGAGAATTATAGAGTTATTGAATTGGCCATGACTACCTTAACCAAAGAAGCATTAAAAGATATAGATGGCCTGGATAACAAAACGGTAACCCGAAGTAAAAATATGTTTGCTCTGGGGATGGTTTACTGGATGTATCACCGTTCCAAAGAACATACCATTGAATATTTTAAGAAAAAATTTCAATCTAAACCAAAGATTGTTGAGGCAAATACAAAAGTTCTCAACGCAGGGTATTTCTATGCAGAAACCATGGAATTGATTTCTAATTCTTATACCATTGCCCCTGCAAAAATGGCTCCGGGCAAGTATAGAATTATTATGGGAAATACCGCTACGGCCTGGGGGTTTTTGGCAGCAGCGGAAAAGTGTAAAAAAGAATTATTTTTAGGTTCTTACCCAATTACTCCGGCTTCCAGTATTCTGCACGAACTGGCAAAACACAAACAATTAGGTATAAAAGCATTTCAGGCCGAAGACGAAATTGCAGCTATTTCCGCCGCTATTGGGGCAGCTTTTGCAGGCAGTTTGGCGTTGACTACCACTTCCGGGCCCGGATTGGCTTTAAAAACCGAAGCTACTAATTTAGCACTCATGTTAGAATTGCCTTTGGTTATAGTAAATGTTCAAAGGGGTGGGCCGTCCACAGGATTACCTACAAAAACTGAACAATCGGATTTATTACAAGCTCTATATGGCAGAAACGGCGATAGTCCTTTAATAGTTATTGCGGCAAGCACCCCTGCTAACTGCTTTAACTACGCTTATATGGCTTCTAAATTGGCATTGGAACACATGAGCCCCGTTATTTTATTAACCGATGGCTATCTGGCAAATGGATCAGAGCCATGGAAAATAAAAACAGTAGCTGAAATGCCTGATATTTTGCCCAATTATGTTTCTACAGACCATACTAATTGGTCACCTTACAAAAGGCATGCAGACACTTTAGCAAGAGAATGGGCTTTGCCCGGCACGCCTGATTTTGAACACAGAATTGGAGGGTTAGAAAAAGAAAATGAAAAAGGAACTGTATCTTATAACCCTAAAAATCATGAAGTTATGACCAAGTTGCGGGCAGAAAAAATAGCCCGGGTACAAAATTATATTCCGGATTTGGAAACAGAATTTGCAAAAAATGGCGACCTGTTGGTTATTGGCTGGGGCGGAACCTATGGCAGCCTTTACACAGCAATTAAACATTTAAGAGAAGAAGGGTATAAGAACATTGGTCTGGCACATTTTAATTATATCAATCCGTTACCCAAAAACGTTAAAGACATCTTAAAAAAATATAAAAAAATTATTGTCTGTGAATTAAACAACGGCCAGTTTGTAAAAGTGTTACGAGCTGCGTTTAATCAGTTTAACTTTTTACAGTTCAATAAAATTCAAGGCTTGCCATTTTCCAATGCAGAATTGACAGAAAAATTCAAAAAATTAGCACAATGAGTACTACAGTAGCGTCTTCCTATACGTTTAGAGACTTTTCCAGTGATCAGGAGATAAGATGGTGTCCCGGTTGTGACGATTATGTTATTCTCAATTCCATGCAGCGGGCATTGCCAAAAATGGAGATAAAAAAAGAAAATGTGGTATTTATCTCAGGCATTGGTTGCTCATCACGTTTTCCGTATTATATGAACACTTATGGCATCCACGGTATCCACGGAAGGGCGGCAGCCATAGCCACAGGTGTAAAACTGGCTAACCCCGATTTAAGCGTATGGGTTATTACCGGAGATGGTGATTCTTTAGCCATAGGAGGCAATCATTTTATCCATGTACTCCGCAGAAATATAGACATGAGCATGGTGCTTTTTAACAATGAAATTTACGGTTTAACCAAAGGGCAGTTTTCCCCCACATCTCTGATTGGCCAAAAAACCAAATCATCGCCTTATGGTAATACCCAGCCTCCATTTTCGCCAGGCGAATTGGCCTTAGGAGCAAATGCCCGTTTTTTTGCCAGAATAGGCGGCAATACACCAAAAGAAATGGCTGAATTGTTCATAGCTTCCGAAAAGTTTAAAGGAACTGCGTTAATTGAAGTTTTACAAAATTGTGTAATTTATAATGACGGTTGCTTTACACAATTTACAGACAGAAATGTTAGAGATGACCAACAGCTTTTTGTAGAACACGGCAAACCGATGATTTTTGGCAAAGAAAAAAACAAAGGCCTTATATTAAATAAGCTAAAACTTGAAGTAGTTACCATTGGTGAAAACAATATTACCGAAGACAACATTCTTATTCACGATGCCCATTCTGAAGACAACACCTTACATAATATGCTGGTAAAACTGCAATATCCGTTGGTAACGGGCATTATAAGAAGTTTTGAAGATAATACTTTGGAAAATCGTGAAATGGCCTTAACGGAAAAAGTGAAAGAAAAAGCTGTTCACAATAATACAAGCGATTTATTTTTTAGCGGCGATACCTACGAGGTACATTAATGCTTAAAAAATTGTTAAAAATAATACACATTTAGTTCCTTAAGAAAATCTTTAGAATTAGCAGATACATTTACACCTGAAAATAATCTGAACTAAAACTTAATTTAGTTAGACAAATAGATCTTCTTAAAACGAGCAAATTGGGTTGATTGCTTTTATTAGAAACAGCTTACGAACACATACACTTCTTAACGTAAGTTGTTTCTTTTTTTATGGCTGCTTCTAAAATTTTATCCCTAAAATTGTTGATAACTTTACATATTTAAAACAGGTTTAAAAACCATATAAACACAGTGTTTTCCTTATATTTGTATGTTTTAAAAAAACCAACTCTTAAGACTAAAAATTTTATGGACGAAAATCAAAGTAATCAAAAATATTCTGCGGATAGTATTCAGGCATTAGAAGGGATAGAGCACGTAAGAAAGAGGCCTTCCATGTACATAGGCGATGTAGGCAGCAGAGGTTTACACCACTTGGTTTATGAAGTAGTGGATAACTCTATAGATGAAGCTATGGCCGACCATTGTGATACCATAGCAGTAATTATTAACGAGGATAACTCCATTACCGTAAGTGATAACGGAAGAGGTATTCCCGTAGATATGCATAAAAAAGAAGGTGTTTCTGCCCTACAGGTGGTAATGACTAAGATAGGAGCCGGAGGTAAATTTGACAAAGATTCATATAAAGTATCAGGTGGCTTGCACGGAGTGGGAGTTTCTTGTGTAAATGCACTCTCATCTCATTTAAAAGCTACCGTATATAGAGACGGTAAAATCTGGGAGCAAGAATACGAACGTGGCAAAGCCATTTATCCGGTAAAACCAGTTGGTTCATCAGAAAAAAGAGGTACCACCGTTACATTTACTCCAGACACCGAAATTTTTAAGGATAGCATAGTATATAGTTATGATACATTATCAGCAAGAATGCGAGAATTGGCATTTTTGAACAAAGGCCTTAAAATTTCTATAACAGATCTTAGAAGCTTAGATGAAGAGGGAAATCCAATACGGGAAGATTTTTATAGCGAAGAAGGCCTGCCGGAATTTGTTAAATTTTTAGATGGTAACAGAGAACAATTAATTTCAAGTGTTATTTCAATAGAAGGTGAAAAAAATGACATTCCGGTAGAGGTAGCCATGGTGTATAATACTTCGTATAACGAAAATTTACACAGCTATGTAAATAATATCAATACCCACGAAGGCGGTACGCATCTTTCCGGTTTTAGGCGAGGCCTTACGCATACCTTAAAAAAATACGCAGAAACCTCCGGGATGTTAGATAAACTAAAATTTGAAATATCCGGAGACGATTTTAGAGAAGGACTTACTGCTATTATTTCCGTTAAAATTGCAGAACCGCAGTTTGAAGGGCAAACCAAGACCAAACTGGGTAACAGAGAAGTTACCTCGGCAGTAAGCCAAGCGGTTTCTGAAATGCTTACCAATTATTTGGAAGAAAACCCGAATGATGCCAAAACTATTGTCCAAAAAATAATTTTAGCCGCTCAAGCCAGGCATGCAGCTAAAAAAGCACGCGAAATGGTACAGCGAAAAACTGTAATGTCAGGTAGCGGGCTGCCCGGAAAACTATCTGATTGTGCATGGACAGAACCTGAAAAATGCGAATTATTCATCGTAGAGGGAGATTCTGCAGGAGGTACTGCAAAACAGGGTAGAGATAGAAATTTTCAGGCTATTCTGCCATTACGCGGTAAAATTCTCAATGTAGAAAAAGCGATGCAGCATAAGGTGTTTGAAAATGAAGAAATAAAAAATATGTTTACCGCATTGGGGGTAACCATTGGTACGGATGAGGATAGTAAAGCCCTTAATTTAGAAAAATTACGTTATCATAAGATTATAATCATGTGTGATGCCGATGTTGATGGCAGCCACATTGCCACTTTAATTTTAACATTTTTCTTCCGGTATATGCGTGAACTTATAGAAGAAGGTTATGTTTTTATAGCCGCTCCGCCACTTTATTTGGTAAAAAAAGGAGCGAAGAAAACATACGCCTGGACAGAGAAAGAACGTGATAAAATAAACGAAGAATTTGGTGGTGCCGCTTCTATTCAACGCTATAAAGGCCTTGGTGAAATGAATGCCGAGCAGTTATGGGATACTACCATGAATCCGGCATTTAGAACCATGCGAAAAGTAACTATAGATAATGCTACTGAGGCAGACAGAGTGTTTTCTATGCTTATGGGTGACGATGTGCCTCCACGTAGAGAATTTATTGAGAAAAATGCGGTTTATGCCAATATAGACGTGTAGTTAACCATTAGCTAAAAACAAAAAGTATGCTGTTTTTGGCAATATTTATTCATAAATAACAGAAAAATTATTAATAAACATAAAATAAATACAAAATGAAAATAACAGTAGTAGGAGCAGGTGCTGTGGGTGCCAGTTGTGCCGAGTACATTGCCATGAAAAATTTTGCCGCTGAAGTGGTAATTTTAGATATTAAAGAAGGTTACGCCGAAGGGAAAGCTATGGATTTAATGCAAACCGCTTCGCTTAATTCATTCGACACAAAAATTGTAGGAACAACTAATGACTACAGCAAAACTGCTAACAGTAACATCTGTGTTATTACCTCCGGAGTGCCCAGAAAACCGGGAATGACCCGTGAAGAACTTATTGGTATAAATGCCGGTATTGTAAAAAATGTTTCAGAAAATTTAATTAAATATTCGCCTGATACTATTTTAATTGTGGTATCCAATCCTATGGACACTATGGCATATTTAGCTCATAAAGCCACTAATTTACCAAAAAACAGAATTATAGGTATGGGTGGTGCTTTAGACTCCGCTCGTTTTAAGTACAGGTTGGCAGAAGCCTTGGGTGCTCCTATATCTGACGTAGATGGCATGGTGATAGGCGGCCATTCTGATACAGGCATGATACCACTTACCCGCTTGGCAACCAGAAATAGCGTGTTGGTAAGTAAATTTATTGATAATGAGCGGCTAAAACAAGTAAAAGAAGATACAAAAGTAGGTGGTGCTACACTTACTAAGCTATTAGGTACTTCAGCTTGGTATGCCCCCGGAGCAGCAGTGAGCAGTTTGGTACAGGCTATAGCTTGTGACCAGAAGAAAATGTTTCCATGTTCTGTGTTACTGGAAGGAGAATACGGCTTAAATGACATTTCAATTGGTGTGCCTGTAATATTAGGCAAAAAAGGTATTGAAAAAATAGTGGAGATAGAATTAACAGATGATGAAAAAGCCCAATTAAAAGAAAGTGCAGCTGCAGTTAGAAAAACTAATGGGTTATTAGATGCATAATCATTTTAAAAAGACAATAAAACGTAAAAGATATTTCAGGCGGGAATTATAATACTAAATGTAAAGAAACTTTTACGAAATTAAAGATTAACTTTCCTTATCATATAAATTTTTATTGTACTTTTGGAAAAATTGTTTACAAAAGCAGTTTTAAAACTGCTTTTTTTATTAACCAAAATTTAAAAACATGAAGAAATTAATCCTATTTTTTTGTTTTACATTAAGCTTGTCACTTTTTGCTCAGAAAGAAGTTGAAGAAGGTGTAATGAAACTAAAAGTTACCATGAGCAGTGAAAATGAGCAGGTAAATGCTTCATTGGCCATGATTGGTGATTTAAATGCTACTACTTATTTTAAATCTGGTAAATCCAGAACTGAAATGAGCAGTAATATGACAGGGAGCAACACCACCATTGTAGATAACGAAAATAAAAAATTACTTGTTTTGATGGATAATCCTATGTTGGGTAAAAAATACCTAAAGCAAGATATTACCAATGAGGAAACTCCTAAAGATGTTAAAGTAACAGAAAACGGCGAAACCAAAACCATTTTGGGCTATGATTGCAAAGGCTATGATCTGGTTACTACCCAAAACGGCCAAGAGCAAAAAATAACCATGTATGTAACAGACAAGATTAAAGCTCCAAACCAGAATACTGTTGCTGCCGGAGATCAGATTAAAGGGTTTCCATTACTGGCTATAGTTACCATAAATCAAATGGGCAGCCCCTTGACTACCACTGCAGAAGTTATTGAGATAACAGGTGAAAAAGTTGATGACAGCAAATTTGACTTAACTGTACCCGAAGGCTACGATGAAATGAAAGTGCCTAAATAATAAGAACATTGCTTTTTAGCTATAAAAAGAACCACTCTATAACAGGAGAAATAGAGTGGTTTTCCATTTTTATTGTTCAAAGTATTTTATTTCAGCAGTTACTTTGGCAAACTTTTTAAACATTTCCATAACGCCGCAGTACTTATCTTTAGACATTTTTACGGCTTTTTCTATTTTGTCCTGTTTTAGTCCTTTGCCGTGAAAATTATAGATTAGGTGAACTTGGTCATAATATTTCGGATGTTCCTTAGTGAGGTGAGCTTCTACGTCTATGGAGAATTTTTCCACCTCAACACGCATTTTTCTTAGAAGAGAGACTACATCAAGCCCGGAGCAACCGGCTAGTGCCGAGAGCATTAACGCTTTGGGGCTATAGCCCTGATTATTTCCGCCAAACTCCTCAGCCGCATCAATAAACAGGTTACCACCCGGATTTTCGGACTCAAATTGCATGTTGTCTATCCATTTAGTTTTTACAGTGTGTATCATAGTTATAATTCTTATTCTCAAAAAATTTTTCAGAAATGGGCGTTTTAAATTCTAATCTTTTATCAAATTTACTACACCTGTTTACCTAAATTTTATTTCATTTTAACCCACAAATCTTTGACTTAGGTTAAAAATAAAAAGTAAAGAAGAGTTCATTATAAATTTAGAACGTTCAATAATTTATTCAAATCTTTTCGGGTATGATTGGCCGTAATTACTATACGGTTCATCGTTTTCTTATAAGTAGGATATTTAAACCTGCTGATAATTATATCGGCATCAGCCAACTTGTCAAAAATAGCATCATCATCAAAATAAAGTACCGGATAGTTTTTGTTAAATGTAACACTTTTATTATCCAAATTATTTTTAATATAGGTTAAATTTTTGAATAACTTTTTTCGCTGCTCTCTGTAAAAATTTCCCGATTGCAGAAAAGCCTCCAAATACGTGGCATTTGCCGGAGAAGAGGAAGTAAACGTGCTTTGCTCTTTTAAAGTATCAATAAATTCGCAGCTTCCGCCAATGATACCTCCGGACAAACTGAAAGCTTTACTCAACGAAGAAGCTACCACAATATTATTTACGTTTTGCAAATCTAATGAACTAAAAATTCCACTGCCATTTTTTCCTAAAACTCCTATGGCATGAGACTCATCTAGCAACAAAGTTATTTGCTTTTTAGGATTGATGTTTTTTAAAATATCAAAATTTGTGGGGTTTACCATTCCGCTTTCTATAGCATCAGCAGTGATGACTATTTTTTCTGCTTTATCAGAAAGCAATTCTTTATCTAATTTTCCTGCTACTACAACCGGTGTACTTTTTGGGGCAACGATAGCAGGATGTGTTTTTGGGAAATGAAAAAACCTGTAATTCCGGTCTCCAAAATAATCTACAACCAATTTACCCGCCAGCGTCCCCGAAGAGACCGATAGCACCTTATCGGCTCCTATAAAACGGGCAAAGTAATCTTCAAACCTATTAAAAATACCCAGTTTTACATTGGAATTTCTTGAGCTACCGTAAAAAGTTCCCCATTTTTTAAGGGCAATAACTAAATTTTCTTTAAATCCGCTATGTGTAGCCATGCCCAAATAGGCCGTTCCGCCAAAATAAAGGTAAGATACGCTGCCTAATTTAATTGTATTATCAGGAAAGTGGTCTAATATCATTTACTGTTGTATTAAAGCTACGCCGGTGCCGTTTAAATCACTATAATGCACTACACCGTTTTTTATGGTTACGCCGGTGGCAATATCTTCTGCCAGAAGCAAGGCCCCGTCCATATCTACATAATCCAGCAATGGCAGTAAATGGGCTATGGCAGAAATCCCTACCGTAGATTCTGTCATGCAACCTACCATGGTCTTCATTTGTAATTTTCTTGCTTTTTCCAACATACGTTTGGCTGAGGTTAGTCCGCCGCATTTTGTCAATTTTACATTTACACCGTGAAAATGCAGGTGGCATTTTTCTATATCGGATTCTATCTGGCAACTTTCATCGGCAATGACCGGTAAAACTGAATTTTTAAAGACTTCTTTATGCCCCTGCCAGTCGTCTTCCGGCAGCGGTTGTTCTAAAAACTCTACGCCCAGTTGTTTAAGTGCTTTGGCATTAGAAATGGTTTCTTCGGCAGTCCAACCACAGTTGGCATCTATCCTAAATACTGCATCGGTATGTTCTCGCAGGGCTTTTACTATTTCTATGTCATTTTCAGTACCTAATTTTATTTTGTAAATAGGCCAAGGCAATTCTTTTAATTTAGTCACCATTTTATCAATAGTATCTATGCCAATGGTATAGTCTGAGAGTGGATTTCTGCTGGTGTCTAAACCCCAATATTCAAAAAGTTTTACTCCTTTTCGTTTAGTGTATATGTCGCAATACGCCAAATCTAAAGCACATAAGGCAAACATATTATTCTTAAGGTACGGATACATGATATCCCAAAATTTTTCGGGTGTTTCACCATTGGTATCCTTTATTAAAGAACTTATAGATTTTAAATCTTTGGACATTTTTTCTATGGTAACACCGTAATAGGGATTAGAAGTAGCTTCGCCATAACCGGAATATCTGCCGTCTTTTATTTCTACAACCAAAGATGGTTGTACATCTCTGGATTCTCTGGAAATAGTAAAGGTATGTTTTAACTTAAGTTGATAAGGATGTAAAATAAGTTCCATAACAGACAAATTTAAGAATTAAACTCCGGCTTATTTTTTTATTTCAAATATATCTATTTAAACCCGATTTTTGGTAATTGTAAAAAAATTACAGGCTTTAGATCTTGATGAAACAGCTACCAGATTTTTAAGCTATGAGGCCTATGCCAAATTTTATTTTTGGGTTTTAATACAAACCATATACTGCTTTAAAATTACCTAAAATCCGGCAATTAAGCCGGTAAAATGGCTAAGTTTTTTATAGCCAAAATATATTTAGGAAAAGATTGATAAATTTCTATAATATGTTTAATTTTTAAGCGTTATACAGCGTAACAAATTTTAAAAATTGAATTAAGAGAATGAGAAAAATTACAATGTTTTTTATGTTGTTTTTTGCTGTATTTACGTATGCACAGAACGATGATGACACAATTACTAGTAACGATGTAAGGCCTTACAGAATAGGCTTAAAAATAGGAGTTCCTAATGTTGCCAGTTTAGAATTTGAGTATTTAACTCCGCTTTTAAATAACCGTGTTGCACCTTTTGCAAACTATATAGGTAGCCGTCGTAATTTTGATGAAATTAAGGCACGTTTAAATATTTTTGAATTGGGTTCCAATATTTACATAAGCAAAAATAATGAAGGTAGGGGTTTATATGGTAGTATTTCATATCAAAACATCAGTGGAAAAGCTGATATTCAAGATTATGAACCTGAAAACAATAATCCGGATGGTACTATAAAATACGATGGTACTTCTAAAACCAAAGTAAGCTATAACGGCATTAACTTAAAATTTGGTGCAAAATTGGGTAGAAAATTCTTTTTTTAAGGGCACTTATCAAGGTAGAAGTGTACAAGATGTGTACTCTATTAAAGAGAATATTGAAGATGCACCGGTAGTTGAACCGAACGGTTTCCCGATATTTAATTTAGGATTTGGATTTGCATTTTAGATCAAAACAATAATACCAGTTCTGCTTTAAAAATACTCAAAAAATAAAATGATGAATTTTTGTGATAGATAAGGCGTAAAAATTAAGTATAGCCGTAGCTATAGTTT
>PDWI01010765.1_pt1 | contig 20009 bp, 19 predicted proteins | sample 1430891 | NCBI WGS metagenome assembly PDWI01 (sample SAMN01162508, study PRJNA174530) | Oral metagenome, whole genome shotgun sequencing project. | biome: Marine environment; feature: Marine mammal; material: Swab sample of the gingival sulcus; isolation source: swab sample of gingival sulcus...
CCGTGAAGAATTGGCCACCACGATCACAGAACCAATATTATGGATAAAGGCCCCAAGCACCGGGCCAATCCCCCCAAAAGCAGCAAGAACCAAGGCCAGTACATTTATCACAAGAGAAATGGCAAAACTCTGTTTGATAATGGTGATAGTCGCACGAGCGAGGGCAATGGCATCAGCAACCCGACCTAAGTTATCACTGGTGAGGGCAATATCAGCGGCAGCAATGGCAGTATCGGTGCCGATGGCTCCCATCGCAATACCCACATCAGCAGCCACGAGTGCCGGAGCATCGTTGACCCCATCACCGACCATCGCAATGCCCTGACCCTGTTGGGAAATTTTCTTAATGGCGGCAAGTTTTTCTTCAGGAAGCAACCCGGCAAAAACCTCATCAAGATCAAGCCCAGCCAGCGTCGCCTCAGCACTCGCCTGGCTGTCACCGCTGAGCAGTACAAGTTTTTCTGCCCCGAGATTGCGCAAATCGGCAAGGGCCGCTGCTGCTTCAGGACGTAACACGTCGGCAACACCAATGCCGCCAACAAGAGAACCATGTAACGTAACAAAGATCGCAGTGGCGCCTTCAGCCCGCATCGCTGCCGCAAAATCTTTCACTTTGGTCTCGACTTCAATTCCGGCTTCGTTGAGCAAACGCTCATTACCCAACAAAACCTCCTGAAACGACTCCCGAAACACCACTGTCGCCCGAACACCACGGCCCACGAGCAGTTCTGTCTCCCGGGGTCGCACAACAGCCACCTTTTGACGCGCCGCATATTGCAAAATTGCCGCAGCCAGGGGATGCCCAGAATCTTTCTCGGCACTGGCAGCAAGACCAACAATTTCCGTGGAGCTCAGGTCACTAAAGCTGGCCACAGCAACGACATCGGGGCGTCCCTGGGTCAGGGTTCCCGTCTTATCAAAGGCAAAGAACCGCAGCCGATGCAAACGTTCTAATATCTCACCACCTTTGATCAAAATCCCTTTACGGGCCGCATTGCCGATACCGGCAACCACCGCAGTCGGCGTGGCAATGACCATGGCACAGGGACAGGCTACGACCAGGACGGTGACAGCACGCAATACCTCACCACTTGCCACCCATACCAGTATCGCCAGGGCCAGAATCACCGGAGTAAACCAGGCAGCAAAACGATCGGCAATACGTTCGATGGGCGGCTTACGCCGCTGGGCCTCAGAGACAAGCTGGACAATCTGGGCCAGAGTACTGTCCTCGCCGACCCTGGATACATTAATTTTCAGGGCACCCAACTGGTTCAAGGTGCCACCATAGACCATGTCGCCAGGATTTTTTGCAACAGGCAACGATTCGCCTGTGATCGCCGCCTGATCGACCTCACCACACCCCTCGAGGACCGTACCATCAACCGGAATTTTCTCGCCAGGCCATACCACCACAATATCGCCAACGACAACATCTTCGATGGGCAGCTCCACCTCATGACCATGACGGAGGACCCTGGCCACAAGCGGACTCAATTCCATCAGAGAACGGATGGCCTGGCCGGTACGAGCAATGGTGAGATCTTCGAGTAATTCGCCGACAAGCATCATCAGGGCGACAAGAGCCCCTGCAATGTATTCACCAACCCAGACCGAGGCAATAAGCGCAATAGCAACTAAGACTTCGGCATTGATTTTCTTCTCGATGAGTGTGGAGAGAATTGCATTACGCACGATCGGATAACCAGCAATGGCCACCGCCGCCATCGCTGCTACGATACCGGCATCACTGTGGAGACCATGTTCAGCCCCCTGTATCCAGGCAATAATAACCAGTATCACAGCCACCAGGGGAGTAACAAATTCACCATAACGTTCGATAAAAAAATCAAAAGCGGTTCCCGGATGGCTCTCCTCCTCAACCCGAGGTATTTCCGGCCCCAGCTGGTCACGGTGTATGTCGTGCATTACCGTCTCCAGGAAAAATCAAGGTGAACAAAACTTCCCGCCAGCACAAACAATGCAGAAAACGCCGCCACAACGAAATATCCCACAAACAACAGCGACAAAAGTCCCAAAACAATGAACAACTCCACACTGGGTTTTCGGCCATAGATGGCGGCAAACAACGCGTTTTTGGCAGCAGGAAAAATACCGATCAGAGCCGCAGAAACCAAAAGGCCAGAATCCAGGCCCTGGGGCAGCCGGGCAAACAAAGCGACACCGATGAGTACTGCCATGAAGCTTAAGGCAAACCAATCGCGGCGTCCCTCGGTAAACAGCGTCTGTAACCGGGTATCGTGACTATGATGATGGGCATGATAATAGACATGGCGATGCTGGTGCTGGTGGCTATAGACCCGTTCCCGGCTCATGCGATGCTTATGGGTATGATGATGTCCATCATGGTGCGGCGAACCATGCCAATCCTGGTATGGAGAGTGCTCATCATGATGGTGATGCTCATGCGTGCTATGCTCCTGACAAGCATGATAATGATCATCAGGGCTGGAATGCTCATGGTGAAGATCATGCTGGTGAGCAGCACTGGCATGGTGGTGTTGATGTTTCTCTTTGCCTGTCAACAAGGAGTCACGGTGGATATCATGCATGATTTGCCCTTAGACTCTTCAGATTACAGTTTTTGGGGGCTGAGCAGGAACAATGCGGCCTCCTTCCATAGTATAAATCTTTCCGGTTACGGCTCGCAAAAAATCGGCCTCATGAGACACCACGAGATAGCCAATATCCAGGTCATTGAGCAATTTCACCATCCGGGAAACAGTCCGTTCATCAAGGCCGGTGGTCGGCTCATCAAGAAGCAGCAGGTCAGGCTTCATAACCAGAACCGTGGCTAACGAGACCAGTTTTTTCTCGCCCCCGGAAAGTTTATGGGTGAGACGATGTTCAAAACCTTCAAGGCCAAGAGTTTTTAAAATATCCCGAGACAAATCAAGGGCCTCTGCCGGTTTTTTGCCCATATTCAACGGGCCAAAGGCGACATCTTCCAAAACCGTTGGCGAAAACAGCTGGTCATCGGCATTCTGGAACACAAAGCCCATCCGTGGCCTGAAACGACGAAAATCCTCTTCCCGGCAACATTTTTTGCCAAACAGGGTCAGAGTCCCGGCATCGGGCAAGACAAGGCCCATAATAAGATGCAGCAAGGTCGATTTGCCACTGCCATTAGAACCCACCAAACCAACCCGTTCTCCCTGGCACAGAACAAAAGACAACGCATCAAGTACCCTATCTCGTTCAGGATAGCTAAAACAGACATTATCGAGTTCTATCAGTGGCATACTATTTTCTACACCAGATTGTTCAGCCATTCACAATATACCAGAACCAGAAAAAAGAACAGCATTATGCCACTCCACAAGATGTCGCCGCAGTCCAGGCGAAATTGCTGGATACAATAAAATCTGCCGCAAAACCCGCGGCAAAGCATGGCCTGATACACCCTGTCAGCCCGGGCCAGGGCACGAACAAGTAGCATACCAAAGAGATAAGCCACTGTCTTGTACGAATGCAGATTCGTACCAGCAGAAAAGCCACGCACCCGGGCAGCTGTGGCCAGGCGGCCATATTCCTGCTCAAGCACAAAAACATAGCGATAGGCAATGAGCAAGAGATAGACCAACTTTGGAGGGACATGAAGACTGTTTAAGGCATGCCCCAAGGTGGCAACAGACATCGTCGTCACCAGGGCAATAAAGAGCAATACCAGGGCATTAGACTTCAAAGCAATCTCCCCGGCCAACGCCAGTCCTTCGACACTGCCGACAAAGGGTCCCAGGGTGTACAGAGGCCGCCCCTCATAGGTAATGGGCAGCATTGCAACAAGAATGAGATTAAAGATATTAACAAGAAGCAAACGCCGTGCCACCACCAGCAAAGCAAGCCGGGCAACAAGAACCAGAGCGAAGGCACAACACAACCCGATAATCAAGGTGGTAAAATCACTGGAGACAGCAAGTAACACCGCATAAAACGCCGCAAAAATCACCCGCAGCCTCGGATCACGACAGTGTAATACAGAATCACCCTGGGCAAAGGTTTCCTGAAGCATTGCCATCACTATTGTTCCTCTTCATCAAGGTTCTGTTCTGAACAAAGCCCTCAGGTCTTTATTATTTACGACGATTTTTTCTTTGTCGATAGCCCATATACGTTCCCAGCCCCACCAGCCCCAGGATATACCCCAAACCAGAAAAGATATCCCGGATATCAATACCACGATGCTGTTCAGCGGTGGCCAACTGGCGGACAACAGGCCGCAGCTTCTTTTCCACCGCAGCCTCAACGATCCGGGACAGTTCCGCTGAATCCATCGCCAGCACCGCAGAACCAGAGGCTGTTTGAGGAGACGGCATTCCCCCTTCCGAAGATGAAACAGTGGCATTTTCTGCTTTTACGGCCAATTCCGGGGAAGGAGGAGCAAAGGCAGCCGCCACCTCTTCTTTACTAATAATCTTTTCACCCTGATGCCCCATACCAGCATCTCCCCGAATGCGAAGTGCGGTATTTTTCGGGATGGCGCAGGAATACTGGCCATTTTCATCTGTCTTACCGACAACAAGAGGTTCTACACCACCAACAGCAAAAATCTCGATAGTAGCACCATAGGGCGCAGAACCATCACTAAAGGCAGACGTAACACAAACCTCCTGGCCTTCGATCCAGGCGGCCATGATAAAACGATGCGCCAGAGCAACATCAGGAAACAAAAAAAGAAACACAATAACATAATGAAAAAACTTCATTTTATTCTCTTGGCAGAATCTTTAAAAAATATCAACAGACAAGGCCGATCCCTCGCTTCAAGGTTTACGCCTCATTTCCATTTTCAGACAAACGAGCCAGGGCAGGAATAGCCTCGGGCTGCACCCTGGCTAAAAAAAGCACACAAAATCCGGTAACAATCCCCTCAATAACCATTACCGGCAGATGGGCGGTGACGACAAGAGCGGCGGCTTCAAGAAAACTTTCTTCACTGAACACTAACGAAACTGCGACCGCCAGAGCGGTCAACACTACCGAGAGCCCTCCCATAACAAAGGCAGCGGGGCCAAGCAAATGCGGCCAACGCTGAGCCAGCATCGTAAACAAAGCACCACAGAGTACTGCCGGCCCGGCAACATTGAAAGTATTGACCCCAAGAACAGTAAGACCACCAAACTGGAAGAATATGGCCTGGAGAAAAAGCCCCACCAGTACCGCAGGAAAGGCTGCCCAACCGAGAAGAAGCCCCAAAATACCATTGAGCAGCAGATGGACACTCGACGGCCCGATATTGACATGGATTAACGAAGCCATAAAAAAGGCTGATGACAAGATCCCCACCTTGGCCATTTGCTCATAATCAAGTTTTTTCAGGCCAATGAAAGTGCCAACAGCAGTCAAAGCAGCACCAGAAACAAGAACCGGAGCGGCAAGCACCCCTTCTGAAATATGCATAATAAAAAACAATACCGGTTATGGAACCAGAGCGGGAATTTTTTACAATCCTGCCCTTTCCAGTTTATGGCTTATTTGGTATAGAAAAAACTATTTAATATCAACCATATCAATAGCCTCGGCCCAAATCACCGCATCCCGAGAGAGCTTTCCCATTGCAGCTGCTTACAGGCCGCTCAATCACCGAGAAATTCAAAGAAGAAGAGCCTTCCGAATCGTAACAGCCAAAATACCTGTTTCCTCTTCGTAACGCAACAATATCAAAAAAAGGACGCCACAAAACAGACAGCCACCCCCTTTCACAGCCCTTAGAACCAGCACCGGCAATTCAGCGCAAACCACACATAATTTCGAATATAAAAAGTTACAAAGGTCTCCGTGCAGCAAACCGGGATTCATCAGAAAACTCTTGCATTGACACAGGGAAGCTGCTAAGCACATAATTTATAATTATAATGTGTTATGCTAATATTGTACGTTCCAGCACCTTTCAGATATTGCGTACAGAAAATTCAGCAAAGCCTGAACTTTTCCTGACTGTGCAGGATATGGTATATTCCTCAATCTATCTGCGCGAAAAAATGATGAACAAATCCTCACTCCGCATTGAAAAAATCGGTGGAACCTCTATGTCCCGGTTTCCCGAAATCATTGATAATGTCATTCTCCACAATCCTGATGATGTCTATGGGAGAGTCTTTGTTGTCTCGGCCTATGCCGGAGTTACCAACGCGTTATTGGAACATAAAAAAACGGGAAAACCAGGGATATATAAACTTTTTGAAGACCAGGAAAATTATCCGATAAAAATGTTGGAACTCCGGGACACTCTCTTTACAATCAACGCAGGGTTTCGAAATGCCGGTCTTGATGTCGAAGAGGCCAATGCCTTTATCGAAAACCGTATTGATCTGGCAATCAATATCCTGCGAAGCATCGATAATGTACTGGCCTCAGGCTATGTAACCCGCCGCGAGTTACTTTTGGCAGCACGGGAACTGCTGGCCTCACTCGGTGAGATGCACAGTGCTTTTAACAGTGCCAACATCCTGAAAAACCGGGGATATGCCACAACATTTGTTGATCTCAGTGGCTGGGAAGATGGTCGCCAGCTCACCATTGACCAACGTATCACCAATAGTTTTGCTTCAATAGATCCCCTCTCCACCATCTGTTTTGCCACCGGCTATACCAAGGGTACAGAAGGAATCATGCGGGAATTTGACCGAGGCTATTCCGAGGTTACCTTTTCAAAAATTGCAGTACTGCTCGGTGCCAGCGAAGCCATTATTCACAAGGAATACCATCTCTGCTCAGGAGATCCGTTAATTATTGGTGAAGATGAAGTACATCCAGTATGCTATACTAATTTTGATGTGGCTGACCAGCTTGCCGATATCGGCATGGAAGCCATCCATCCCAAGGCTTCAAAACCGTTAGAAATCAATCATATTCCAATCCGGGTAAAAAACGCCTTTGACCCTGATCACCCAGGGACTCTGTTTACCGAGGATTTTATTGCGCCGGAATCAAAGGTAGAAATTGTCACCGGTTCAAACTGCGTATCCTGTCTTGAGATTCATGACACCCGCATGGTCGGTGAGGTTGGCTTTGATCTTGACATCATGAAAATCTTTGCGAAGCACAACGTGTCATACATCAGCAAAGTAACCAATGCCAATACCATTGATCTACTTATCCTGGACAAAGACTGCACCCCCAGACTAGTCACTGAGCTGATCAAACGTTTCGAGCATGTCTCGACCCAACAACTGGCTATTATCTGCGCCATTGGCTCGAATATTGGTCAACCAGGGATTATGGCCAAGGCAGCAAGTGCCCTCGCCAATGACAAAATCAACATCCTCGCCGTCTCTCAGACCTCACGACAGACCAATATGCAATTCATTGTAAGCAGAGATGATTTTGCACGAGCCCAGAACTCGCTGCACCGCAGCCTTTGCAAATGAACAAATCAGAATGTTTGCTGTAAAAAACAGCTTTAGACTCAAAAAAACAGGCAGCAACAGAAAAACATCGAAAAAAGATCTCAAAAAGTCAAAACCTGCGAAAAATTACTCCTGATATACCCAAAATCTCCCCGAATAAATTTTCGGCGGCAATAAAATCACAAGCACGGGTATATTTTTTATAAAAAAGCTCTACGAACAAACTTCGCAAACAAGATAAAAACCTTGGTGATTCAGGGTATTTCTTCATGAGCAAAACACGTTTATCTTCTTGTTTTTATGACAGGTTCTGGCAGCAGTGCAGTAATCCGATGACACTATATTATCAGTATGGTATAATTAAACGAGGTGTATTTTACAGGAAAAAACCTGCAGACATGCTGCCGATATTCAAGTACCTCACTTTTATTTTCGTCACCAAAATCTGGAGACCCTATACATGGACAAAATAATCGCCTGGTTCGCTTCAACCCATATTCATGAGCAGCTGCTCAATGTTGATGTCCACGGTCTTTTCACAAACCCGTGGTTTATTATTCCTTTTGGAATATTCATCGCCTGGATGCTGTATAAAAACAACTGGAAAGAAATTTTTATCATTGCTATTCTCACTGCCGCCTGGTGGTTCTCTGGAACAGAGTATATGGAAGGTGTTGTCGTTAACGGTACTATCCAACTTGAAAAGGTCTTGCCAGTGGTCTTTGCTGCCGCCGCAGGCCTTGGAGTCATTATTTATCTGTTGTTTGGTCGCTCTGACTGATTGGTGCTGCAATGCCATTGCAAAATGGGATTTTTGTCATTACAGAAGATGACCGCTGTCCGATCTATAATGTTGGTGACCGGCTGACCGTTAATCAAGAGGTTCTCACCTTACCAACCGCCAAACCAACCTGCCTCACCTTAGCGAACAGTTTGCTTCAGGTAATCTCTGAAACAGATAATTATGAAGAACTCCATTATGGAGAATATAAAAAAATAAGTTTTCAATGTGGCGGTTGTGTCGGACTTGTTCATTTTGAATTCGAGAGAGAAAAAGGCTATGAAACAGTACAGATGGAGCTGTTAAAAGCCTCAGAACGCAAAGAAAAAATCAAAAGCGTTGCCGAATATGCACGCTTGTTACGATCCATAGACACCTTTTCTCCTTTAAAAAAGGACGATCTCCTTGATCTTGCGGCATTGCTCGAATTCAAAGATTTTCCCTGTAGTTTTCCGATCATTCAAAAAGGCGATCCAGGAGGCTATCTTCATATCATTGTCCAGGGCAGAGTTGACGTTGTCGATGAACGGGGGATAACCTTGGCCACAATGGGCCGAGGTGATGTTTTTGGCGAAATGAGCCTCTTGTCAAGAGACCCGGTAACCCTGAATATCATTGCCGTTGAACCATGTCATATAGCAATGCTCAATGAGAAAAATTTCAAGTACATCCTAAACAAGTATCCGCCTTTGCAAGTTTTTTTCTACAAGCTCCTGATAAACCGTATTACCAACGTCAACAAACAACGCGCTGAAGAGCTTTCCTCAGGAATGGTTGGCCAAATTGCTGATATCTCGGTCGTAGAACTCTGCCAGATGTTCAACACCAACCAAAAAACAGGAGCTCTGAAGCTGGAAAATGACAAGAACAGGGCAACTCTACTCTTCAACCGAGGAGATCTTGTCCATGCCCGGTTCGACGAACAGACAGGAAAAAAAGCCTTTTTCACCACCTTCACCCTGAACGAAGGCCGCTTCAAATTCATCCAGGGACTCAGCAGCAAAGAGAAACAACACCAGCCACTCGGAGACTTCATGGCACTGATAATGGAAGGCCTGAAACGACTGGATGATACACAGGCATAAGTATTGCTCTCTTACTTTTTACAATTTTTCTTCCTCTTTCATTACACATCCTTTTAATAGGCTACAGAACAAGCACTCTCTATGAATCGACGCCAGCGAAAAAAACTTCTCCTTGCATGTCTTGCCTCTAAAGATTTCCAACAGGTAACAGAAGCCCTGTCGCAGATAGATGCCCCGGAAACAATCAATGCCCTTTTTTCGGGACTTTGCGCCATTTCAGAGACCGTACGCTGGAACACCGTACGGGCCTTTGGTGTGGTTGTTCCTGAAATTGCGAACTCAAAACTTGAAAAAGCGAGAGTGATTATGCGCCGCTTTCTCTGGAGCCTCAATGATGAATCTGGCGGTATCGGCTGGGGAGCTCCAGAGGCCATGGCAGAAATCATGGTACACCACGAACGGCTCTTTGCCGAATACCATCATATGTTGATTTCTTACATGCGCGAAGACGGCCCGGAACTCCATGCCGATGGCAATTATCTGGAATTGCCAATGCTGCAACGAGGGCTGCTCTGGGGAATTGGACGACTCTGTGAAATAAAACCCAAAGTCATGATCAAGGCAGGAGTAGCAGAAGATCTTATCCAGTATCTGGATTCAGAAGATACTGTGGTCAGTGGCCTGGCAGTTCGGGCTCTCAGCTACTGTGGAGACTTCTCTCAAAAAACAAAAGTAGAAAAACTGCTTACAGCCAAAACCCAGGTAACCTTTCTCGACCAGGAACGCTGTGTGACCACGACGGTGCAAAAACTCGCCACAAACTACCTGGAGACGATGCAAGGAGCATAAAAGCACCAGCACCAAACTCAGCAGAGTATTCCAGGAGGATATGGGGGAACCCGATCCCCGCCAAGCTGATAGCCTCCATCCATCGCAACAACACTGCCCGTCATATAGCTGGCTTCGACCGCAAGAAACCAAACCAGATCAGCCACTTGTTGCTCACTCGTCATGGTCTCCCAGCCTCTGGTCCTCGGACCATGGCGACTTTCAACGAGTCCCAGAACAACCTCATTAACCCGTACATCTGGAGCACATTCTCTGGCCCAGGTCTCAGTAAAAAGACGTACCGCACGATTTGCCGCAGCATAGGCATCGTTAAAGAAAAGAGCACCAGGGCCACTTCTCCCTGTCTCACCAGCCATTGAAGAAATATTAACGACGGCACCGCCACTGTTGTTTTGCAACAAATTTTTAAAGCAAGTATAGAGATTCCATTTTGCCTTCAAGGTACTATCCACTTCCAGCTGCCATTGCTCCTGGTTATGGGGCAATGCATAAGAGCCATGAACTATGGGCATGCCGCCACGTTCTATATTATTGATAAGATAAGAAATTGATCCAAATTTTTCGCAAGCCTTCTCCGCAAGACAACGAACCTCATCGAGTTTTCTGAGATCACATCGATAATCGAGAAAATCGTATCCTTTCTGAGAAAACTCCTCGACCATCTCGGCAACAGAATCCGGCCAGTCAAACCAGGGAAGCACCAGCTTCGCCCCTGCCTCTGCAAATTTTCTTGCAATGTGCCGCCCTAAAGACCTCGACGCTCCTGCGACCAGTGCTGTTTTTCCTTCAAGTGATTGCGTGCGCATAAAAACATTCCTCAATCAAGCCCAACACCTCGTTTCCGCACTATAATCGTAGAAAAATAATGAGGATTACGAGGTGGTTTCGTGAGATCCCGCACAATTCTTTGTTCGGCCATTCCAGCTTTTTCAACGTATACCGCTCTATGAAGAAGCCCTGTCTCTTCGAGTACAGCCAAAACTTCGCCAAAGACCTTATGAACCTTCATAAGTACCACTGCATCAAACTCTTCGAAGATCTGGCGCAGTTTTACGGCTCCAAAGGTCGCTGGAACCACCGCCAAGCGATCATCACCAAGACAGAGAGGAGCTGCGATATTCGCCGAACAACCACTCATTGCAGAAATTCCAGGAATACATACCACTCGAATATCAGGACGTAAATCCAGTAAGGTCTCATAAAGATAATATCCGGTGGAATATATACCCGGATCTCCCAGAGTAGGAAAAACAATATCCTCACCGCCATCAAGAAGAGCCAGGATTGTTTGTGCCGTCTCTTCCCAGGCCGCAGAGACTTCAGGGGATACAGCCTGCCCCAGTGGAATTTTTTTCATCGGGAAGACGACTTCATGAATGTTTTTCTCAGAAAGATCAACAACCTGACCGAGAATATGCACCGCCGTAGAAGCATCTCCGCTGCGCGCCTTTGGAGCCACCAGGGTACGGCATCGCTCCAGAACCCTATAAGCCTTTACTGTGAGTAGCTCAGGATCACCCGGGCCAACACCAACAATATAAAAAGTTGCCTGTCGCTCCTGATTCTCCAGAACTTCACTCATAACGACTCCCTCTCTTTCAAAAAAATATGGCCTGCAGATCACCTCAGGCCACAACGGAACCTGATATTAAAGCGTAAAATTTGCCTCGCTCACCGCATACACATGATGCGGGTCCGAGAAGAACGGCACGGTTGTTTCCATAGCATAACCTGTGCGAAGAAACGGCCCAAGCAATGATACCAGCCAACGTTTCTCGGGAAAAAGAGAAACGCACACCGTGGCAAACTGTTGAAACAACATCCCACCAAAGGTATTTTTCTTCTCAATATATATCGGCCTGGTATTTTCTATCCCGGCCAGATCTGCAGCCGCTTGCACCGCATCTGCAAGAGTGCCAATCTCGTCAACCAAACCAAGAGAGAGTGCCTTACGGCCCGAATAAACCCGCCCCTGACCAATTTCATCGACTCGGGACGGTTTCATATCCCGCCCTTCAGCGACAACATCAAGAAAACGTTCGTAACCAAACTCAACAGAAAGCTGAACAGCCTCTTTAAGCTGCTCTGGCATGGGCTGACCAAGAATCGAAGCAGAGGCCAAAGAGCTGGTGGCAACGCCATCACTATGGACTCCAACAGCATCAAGAGATTGCTCAAAAGTCGGTATCGCGCCAAAAATTCCTATGGAACCGGTAAGTGTTGTGGAATCCGCAAAAATTTTGTCTGCATCCGCCGCAATCCAATACCCTCCCGAGGCAGCAACAGCACCCATAGAAACGACAACTGGCTTTCCGGCTTCCTGGACCGCAAGAATCTCCTGACGAATCACCTCAGAAAAAAACGCAGAGCCCCCCCCGGAATTGATACGAAGTACCACAGCCTTGACGGCATCATTCTTTCTCGCCTCACGAAGTCTCTTACACATGGTCTCACTGCCAATTGTCCCAGGTGGCTGCTTGCCGCCAACAATCATACCTTCTGCAACAATCACAGCAACAACTTCTTCTGCCAGCTCACCGGGATATAACAGAGAAAGATTTTCATCAAAATAGTCGTTAAAAGAAACGGCCTCCAGATCGTCCACAAGCACCTGACCACTTTCTTTACATAAAAACCTGCACAACTCTCTTCTGGTCAGCAACAAATCAACCAGACCACTTTGTCTGGCAAGTTCCGCAGAATCTCCGCCTGCTACCAAAAGATTACTGGCAAAATAATCGACATAATCATTGAGAGCACCATGTTTCAGTTTCCGGTTATTGGCAATTATAGTGCTATACTCCTGCCATATTGCTTTGAGCCAGGCATTGTTTTGCTCTCGGGCACGGACACTCATATTATCACGAACCAAAGGTTCAATAGCCGCCTTATAAGTCCCTACCCGGAAAACATGCAGCCGCACCTTAAGCTTTTCAAGCAATGTTTTGAAATAAAGTGAGTAACTTCCAAAACCACGTATTTCAACCCCACCCATGGGATGAAGAACAATGGTATCCGCATACGACGCCAGAAGATAATGTTTCTGAGAATAAAAATCCTGGGATGCCACTACCTTCTTGCCACTCGCCTTAAAAAAAGTAAGAGCCTCACCAATGCGTTTCAGTTGATCAATATGGGCAACACCAAGTTTTTGCTGGTTGATAACAAGTAATGCTATCGAAGGATCTTCGGCAGCCCGTTCGATCACCGCACAAACATCACGCAACACAATATGCAGAGATGGAGATCTTATGCCAAAATATTCTTCAACATATCTGTCAAGGCCAGGAGATTGACGACGTTCTTCAACAATATCGCCGACAAGATCAATTTTCAGAATACGATTTTCAGCGACCGAAGCCACCGGATGTTCCTGCTCATTAAACAACGTATAAAAAATAATCACAGAAAACAGAATTGATCCAAAAAAGAAGAGATTGATAAGAATATTACGAAGAATCGTTATGCCTCTTCCAATCTTTGAAAGCACAGACCACATTCCTTAAACACCTCCATCATAATTTTTTCTTGAGAATGGGCATTACAACATAAGAGATAACACAACATTTTTCGAACATACATCATTTCATAAACAGTGTCAGATGAAATTATACTCTCCCCACAAAAGCTCCTTCTTTTCGCAAACTCCGCCTTTTTGCCTTCTTCCCCAACAACAGAGAAAAAATACCGCAGGAGTGGCCAGAATACTCAGCAAACAAAGCCTTGCTAAAAAGTCATTTCTGTAACGATCAACAGCCTTTTTTCATCTGGTCTTTTCTTGACGAAGCCCTGTAATCAATGGTACCTAAGAGATGCTTGAGATACACTTATATTTTGTTCATACATCCAGGAAATTTTCGACAGCAACCTCTACCCAGAACAACACCATATCCAGAACTGTGATAAAACAACATCTCGGAAACATAACAGCTATTGCTCTCGGTGGAGCCATCGGTTCCATAAGCAGATATGCAGTAACCATGACCGTGGAAAAACTGGTATCCTCAGGTTTTCCCTGGGGGACATTTGCGGCCAATTTTGGCGGCTGCCTTCTTATTGGCATTTTCTGGAGCCTCTTTGACAAGATCCATATCAGCCATGAATTCCGTCTCTTTCTCTTTACCGGACTCCTCGGCGGTTTCACCACCTTCTCTGCCTACGCAAGAGAATCTGTACAGTTTTTTAAAATAGGTGCTGTTAGTCACGGTCTTTGGTACATCCTGCTCAGTAACAGCATCGGTCTTACAGCTGTTGCCATAGGCTTTTTGCTTGGCGAACGTCTGGTACGTTTTTAGAAAAATACCGTGAAACTACTTGATAGATATCTTCTCAAACAATTTTTCAAAAATTTCCTGATGGTTAATATCGCCTTTGTAGCCATCTATCTTCTTGTTGATTTTATTGAAAAATTTGACAACTTCACCCGTGCCGGAAAATCTCTGGGTCTGGCCCTCGTCTATTTTTTCCTCAATATTCCATTCATTGTTGACCAACTCAGTCCGGTTTTGATCCTGCTTGCCGGGGTAATTACCCTTGGTATGCTCAATCACAGCAACGAACTCACCGCGCTTAAAGCAGGGGGCATCCCCTTACGTAAAATTGTCCAGCCCATTATCGTTGCCAGCATCCTTCTCACAATAGCCGTGCTCGGCGCAGCCCAATGGATACTTCCCAAAACCGTAGCCAAAACCAACAAGATCTGGTACCAGCAAGTCAGACATAAACTCCCTTTAGGAATTTACAGAGCAGGACGCTATTATTACAAAGGTGCTGAAGGCTTTTATTCTTTTGCCTGGCCCGACCCGAAACGGCCTCTTTTCACTGATTTTTCCTACTCCAGATGGAACGAACAACATCAGGTTCAAGATATGCTCACCGCAAAACAGGCCCAATGGGATATGCAACGAAACATCTGGATTTTTGATTCCGTTCAAGAACAGCACCAGGTTGCCACAGGAAAATACAACATCATAAACAAGACACATATAGAACGACAGCTCCCCGAAAAACCAAAAGATTTTCTCATTGCAGAACAGAAACTCTCCCATCTCTCGCTCAGCAAGATGTACCAGAACATCGCCAAAAAGGCCTCGGAACAACTCAAACAACGCGCCTGGTCTGAGTTCCTGGGCAGAATTTCTCATCTTCTGCTCGGCATCCCCTTGGTACTCCTTGGCCTACCAATCTTGCTTATCTCTTACCAGAAATGGGGCCGCGACCTTTCTGTGGCAATCCCTGCCAGTGTAAGCCTTGCCTTTGTCGCCTGGGGCTTCTGGGAGGCCCTGCAATCTCTTGCAGTAAACGGATATATCTCACCGCTTATTGCTGCAACCACCATCCACATTCTTTTCGCTGGTTACGGTCTCTTCTTATTGTATAACCAGGAAAGATGATCTCGCCTCCCAGAGTGTTGGCACGGTGAAAAAATGTCGTCAAATTTCCGGTTTTAAAATGTAGTACAGGAATATCCTTCAGAAGAACATTATGATTTTTTGAGGAAACTCTCTGTAACAGAGATAGCACCTGCAACACAGGATAAAGGCGGATACACAATCTGTAACTGCACCAGGTGTATACAAATATGACAGCAACCACAATCTGACAGCTGTCACCAATGCAAGAGGCATCACCAAAAGATACAGTTACGATAACCGTGGCAACATGACCTCGAACTCAGAGCGACACCTACTTCTTGTAGACTGGGTTTGCTCACCATGCCGAGCAAACTAAAAAAAAAGCCGATCCCCCAGCAATGGGAGATCGGCCAGCAATACAGGTAGCAAAAAATCAGAAAAACGTATTACTCTTTTTTCGGCTCTTCTTTTGGAGCCTCTTTTTCCTCAATACTATGGAGGGTTATTTCAAACACCAGCACAGAATTCGGTTCAATTTTTGGCATAACACCCCGTTCTCCATAGGCCAGCTCAGCAGGAATAACCACCCGGACTTTGGAACCAACAGGCATAAGCTGCAAAATCTCTGTCCACCCAGGAATCACTTGATTCGCACGAAAAGCAACAGGCTCACCACGGCTTATTGATGAATCAAATTCAGTACCATCAATCAGGGTACCCACATAATCTACCGTAACAACATCATCTGCCTTTGGGAGAGCTCCCTTTCCTTTTTCCAAAAACTCATACTGCAGGCCTGATTCAGTAACCTGGACACCTTTTTTCTGCTTATTCTCTTCTAAAAAGGCCTTTCCAGCAGCAAGATTTTTCTCTTTCATGGCTGCAAGAGCCTCAGCCTGTTTCTTTTGAAGACGCTCAGCAAATTTCTTTTGCACCTCAACAACCTCTTCCTGGGTCAACAGCAATGCATCGCCCTTATACCCATCAGCAAGGCCCAGCATTACGGCATTAAAATCAATATCTTCGCCAAAACCACGAAAATATTTGCCGACATCAGCCCCCATCGCATATCCCAATTTCTTCTCAAAACTATCAAGTTTGGTCGTATCATTTTCCTTGGCAACGGCCAGAGTGGAAACCAGTACAAGACAGGCCGCAAATACAGCAATTCGTTTCATAGAATAACTCCTCTTTTCTTTTTTAAGTAACAGGGTGCCTTTTGAACACCCCAAAATGCAACGAGCTGATTTCCTATAGCCTATTTGCTGCGAAAAGGCATCCACTCTTCGACAAAAAACCAATATATTACAGAAATGTAATATGGCCGAATCTTACCTCTATATAATAATAAGGGTGATCCCCCTGTTCCCCTTATCAAGATTTTTATTTGCGGCAAGTCCGGGAAGACGTTGCAGCCAACTCTTTGTTCGTGAATCACGACGCTTGAAAATCTCTCCGGGAATACTGTCACGAATCTCCCCGCGATCCCGTTTATAGACAAGAATTTTTCGGTATTCCTCTTTAATACGTCCCCCCCGTCCAGAAGAGCCATATCCATGAATCACCGTAAGAACCGTAACCCCGGTGACCTTTGCTTCAGCAAGTACCGACTCAAGACGCCGTATAGCCTCATCAACAAAGGGCAGACCCTGTTCAAGATTCACTGTTTTCTGGACGAATGGTTTTTTGCGCCGCAAGGAAAGTCTCTGGGAATTATGCCCACAAAAGGGACAGGTGGAAACAGAATATTCAAAATTGTTACCACAGATTTCACAGAGTTGCATAACAAGCGATTGGTCAGGCTCGCCGCACCGCAAGAACGGTGGAGATATTTTTCAGATGTTGGATGATTCGCTGCAGATGGTCGAGGTTCGCCACCTCAACCACAACCCGTAACTCAGCGCGATCTTCGGGTGTCTGACGGGCAGAAATCTCGGCAATATTAGCATTATCAGCAGAAATGGCAGCACTGACCTCCGCAAAGACACCACGTTTATTTTCAGCACTCACCAGCAAGGTGGCCCGGTATTGGCTGGACTCTGTCCCCGACCACGTCACATCAATCCAGCGCTGCGGATCTGTGGCCAACAAGTTGGGGCACTTCGCCTTATGCACCGAAACACCGCGACCATGGGTAATAAACCCCATAATCGCATCACCGGGAACCGGATTGCAGCAGCGACTCATCTTGACCATCATACCTTCAATGCCGGCAATAGAAATACCTTCTTTATCGGCATCCACAGGAACTGTCTGATGCTGCAATAACTCGCGGGCAATCTCCTCAGGCTGAAGTGCTGTTTCTTCTCCCAATTCCTGATCAGCGCCAATTTCTTCTGGCTCAAGAACCTTTGCCAGAGCAGAAACGGTGATGGTTCCTGTGGCAACTTTAACCAGCATGTCTTCCACAGAATTACAACGCAGCTCCTTGAGCAATCCTTTTATCTGGCCACTTTTCACCAGTTTTTTTAACGAGGTCTCGTGAAACAAGATGCAACCAGGAACGGCTTGGAGTCTGGGTGGCAGAAGTAATAATCTCTACAATATCGCCATTATTCAACCGGTATTTCAACGGCACCAGTTTGTTATTCACCTTTGCTCCAACACAATGATCTCCAACCTCACTATGGATCGCATAGGCAAAATCAATGGGACAACTCCCCTGGGGAAACTCTTTGACCTCACCACCGGGAGTCAGCGCATAGACATCCGGTTCGTACAACTCACCACGAACCGAATCAAGAAACTCTCGAGGATCTTCAACCTCCTGTAGAGACTGGACCAGTTTTTTCAGATTTTTAAACAACCGAGTATCACGTTCACTGGCCTTTTGCCCCTCTTTATACGCCCAATGAGCGGCAACACCTTCCTGGGCAACGCGATCCATCTCTTCGGTACGAATCTGAATCTCGATAAAATGGTCTCTGGGTCCAACTACCGTAGTATGCATAGATTGGTAGTTATTCGCCTTGGGACTGGAAATAAAATCTTTAATTCGTCCAGGAACTGGAGCCCAGGAGCCATGAATCATCCCCAGGGCCTCATAGCATTCGCGCACCGTATTGACGATGATACGAAAGGCCACCTTATCATAGACGCGTTCTAAAGGGATATTCTGGGCAATGAGTTTTTTATAGATAGAGTAGATATGCTTGGGACGACCGATGATCTGAGCCGAAGAGATACCTCCTGCAGCAAGTTTGCGGCGCAAAATGCCAATGACCTCTTCAACATAACGCTGCCTCTCTTCAAGAGAACTTTCAAGTTTTTCGGTCAGATCAGCATATTCAACGGGATACAGATAACGAAACGAAGAATCTTCTAGCTCCCGCTTCAGCCAGTCAATACCCAACCTACTGGCGAGAGGGGCATAGAGATCCATAGTCTCATGGGCAATCTCAAGCTGCAGATCACGCTCTGCTCCTTCAAGGCGCAACATATCCTGAAGCCTGTCCACCAGTTTCACCAGCAAAACCCGAATATCAGAGGCAATGGCCAGCAACATCTTACGGACATTCTCCGCCTGCTTAACCAGCTTCGAGCTGTAATGGACTTTGCTTATCCGGGTAGAACCTTCAACAATGGCAGCAACATCCTCGCCGAACTCATCGCGCAACTCCTCGACAGAGACACCCTCTTTTATCACCCCGTGGAGAATTCCTGCAAGAATAGTATCTAAATCAAGATGCATCGAGGCAAGAGTCGTAGCAACTTCTTGAAGATGCAGTAAATACAGTTCTCCAGAAAAATGTTTCTGCTCCTGATGGACCTGAACCGCAAACTCCCAGGCCCGATCAATAGGCGAGAGATCGACACCATGCAAGTAATTGGAAGCCGCCACTTTGACGCTGTGTACAGACACCATCGATGAAGACATACCTCCTCCTACTTCTTAGAAAAATAATATCACCATTAAATTCCGGTACCTGAAGACACCTTGCCAAGAAGCAGAGCAATTCTTTCTCCCAGGACAGAAACGGCAGTCTCTGGAGTAAGCTCTTCGGTCTCTCCGGTGCTACGGGTATGCACCTCAACCAGACCACTTTTCGTAAACGACCGGCCCACAGTAACCCGGAAAGGAAAACCCAGCAGATCTGCATCTTTAAATTTTGAGCCAGGCCGTTCATCGCGGTCATCGAGTACCACATCAAGACCGGCAGCCATCAATTCTTCATAGATCTTTTCGGCGGCCTCGGTCATTGCCGCATCCTTTACACCGAGATTAAGCACAACCACTTGATACGGAGCCAAAGGCACCGGAAAAATAATACCATGCTCATCGTGATTTTGTTCGATGGCTGCGGCGACAACACGACTCACACCAATACCATAACACCCCATGACCATCGGATGCTCTTTGCCATCACTATCTTGAAAAAAGGCATGCATCGCCTCGGAATACTTGGTGCCCAACTTGAACACATGGCCCACCTCAATACCCTCGGTTAACTTGAGATGGCCACCGCATTCAGGACAAGGATCTGCAGTGGTTATCTGGCGAAGATCAGCCACCTGTTTTGCCTGAAAGTCCCTGCCATAGCTGACATTCTTCAAATGATAATTTTTCTCATTGCCGCCAACAACGATATTACGCATTACAGCCACTTCCTGGTCAACAAAAAGAGGGATG
>PDWI01004068.1_pt1 | contig 20006 bp, 18 predicted proteins | sample 1430891 | NCBI WGS metagenome assembly PDWI01 (sample SAMN01162508, study PRJNA174530) | Oral metagenome, whole genome shotgun sequencing project. | biome: Marine environment; feature: Marine mammal; material: Swab sample of the gingival sulcus; isolation source: swab sample of gingival sulcus...
GATGTCTACTGGCGACAAATAGACCCGACAGACAGCGGAGGACAGTTTGCCGACCGAGGGAACCACTATACCACGGCTATTTTTTACGTTGATGAAAACCAGCGAGAAAAAGCCCTGGCATCGAAAGAACAACTGGAAAAGTCAGAGAGATTTGACAAACCCATTGTAACCAAAATACTTCCATTCAAAGAATTTTATATGGCTGAGGAATATCATCAGGATTATTACAAGAAAAACACCCTGCGATATAAGGCCTATAAAAGAGGATCTGGCAGAGCCGGCTTCATCGACAAAATGTGGAAAAAAGAGTCAACACCAGAATATTCGAAACCTGATTGTAATACTTTAAAATCGAAACTTACGCCTCTTCAATACAAGGTTACCCAGCAGGAAGGCACCGAGGCTCCCTTCAATAACGAGTATTGGGACAACAAGGAAAAAGGTATTTATGTCGATATCGTTTCCGGAGAACCTCTTTTCAGTTCAAAGGACAAATTTAATTCAGGTACAGGCTGGCCAAGTTTTACCAAGCCTTTAATCCAGGAAAATCTGGTTGAAAAGCAGGACAGAAGTCTGTTTACGGTACGCACAGAAGTACGCAGCAAAAAGGCGGATTCTCACCTTGGTCATGTCTTTGGTGACGGCCCAAAGCCCTCGGGTTTACGTTATTGTATAAACTCTGCCGCCATGAGATTTATTCCACTGTCTGAGATGGAGAAAGAGGGGTACGGTGATTTTATAAAAGACGTGGAGTAACTGAACATTCACCCTTTAAGCTGATCGTTTCTTTGCTTGGCCTCACATTTCTTGTAAACGTCCTTAATAATGTCAGCCGCATCCATTTTCCTTTTCTGAAAGATTCTCACCAATTCATCTTCAATTGAAGGAAGATTTTCTTCTTCAGAATAAACACCAAGGAGTTCTTTGTAATATGTGTAAAAAAAGAAAAAAAGCTCGTGGTAACATTCTTCCGGAAAAGTATTGTTAACCACTTTTATCTTGTTCCCATCCTTATCAGTAATAACTCTGGTAGATTGAAATGGTTCAATAGTTTCCTGAAACATTTGGGTGATCAAGTTCACATCAACATCGCCGACAATGCGGGTAAACTCTTCATGAAACATTGAAATGGTTGAGCAGGCAAACCTGGTAACCTTGTTCTGGTCAACAACCTTTACCGCCTTGTTTAATGCTCTGTTTAAAAAATGGCGTGAAGACGTTCCGATCTCCTTCATATTATCTTCAGCTTCAGCAACACGATCTCTGACCGCTTCTTCTAGCTTTGCCTCTTTTTCCAACAGTTCTTTTTCCAGATTCTCAAGCCTGAAAGCTTTTTCCATCAGCTCCTTGTTGATTTTACCAAACTGCGTTTTCCATATTATATCATTGTAATAATGAAAAAATTCGTTCTCAAGCTTATTGATTTCATTTATTTCATCCGCCTGGGTAAATCCCAGCTCCTCAACAAACTTATTGTCAAGGTGATCAGCCACATCTGAAATAAAACTAAAATGTTCTTCAAGAGATTCTATCGATTGATGTGCCGCCTTAAGAACGTTATTTGCAGCAAGAGCAACGATGTTATGGATCGTTTCATTATCACTGTCCAGATACCGGGTAATGGTAGGATACTTGGAAAAGCTGTTTTGAGGATTCATAATTACCCCCGTGGAAAATTTATACGGTACACCAATGCAAAAACCAGGACTCACATGATAGAAAAGGAAGTGCAGACCGTTATGACTAGACAACTACACTTGTTGGTATGGAAAATCGGGATCATTCAACAACTTGTACATCCGTTGCTTTTTATCAGTTTTTTGCTGATGAAAATCGACAAGGTTTTCGACAACCTTCAGCATTTCTTCCTCTGTTATTCCTTTCTGTATTCTGACGCCAGCCCGAGGAGCAACACCATCCTTACCACCAGCGTAAACGTTAAAACCTGAACCAGTTGCCTCGATGGCAATGTCGGTGGATCGGGTTCCCGAACATCCCAAAGTACATCCACCAATTGCAATTTTGAGTTTCTCTTTTACCCCCGTGCGACCGGCAAAACAATCCATTATCCTTTCACTGATGCTGGCAGTATCAATCTTTGCCATTTTACAATGAGGCGCACCAACACAAACCCGCGGCAAAGGAAACAAGCCCTTTGTCTTAAAAACAATCCCATAAGGTGCTATTCTTGCTTTTATTGTTTCAACGGCACCCTCCGGGACATTATTAAGCCTGAGGTTTTGCTGGGTGGTAAGATACATTTCAAGGTTGTACTCACCGACTAACCGGCAAACCTCTTCCATAACACCCAACGGAACCCTTCCCGCCGGAATCCGCATTACCAGACTTACTCTATTGGTTTCTTCAGACATACGACCTAACTATTATCCTTTCAAAATGAGACTTCACAACCAGATCGTAACAAATTCTCCGCATTATTGTCCATTCAAAATTTGTTCTATTGTTTTATTATCAACGGTTGCATGAAAAATACTTTCCAGAAGTGGGGTTACTCGTTCAGCATCTTCTTCAGTAAGCAAAAAACCTGGAAGAGGTTTACTCCACCTGATCCGCTTTTTTGCCTCTTCGATAATGCTGTCTGTCGGCAATAGATCGCCAATCGATCGGTGATCAAACAGAGAACACATCGCCAGAAGAACATCCAACATATTCCCCCAGTAGTCACCCTGATCCAGATGCTCTATAAGTTGCTGAACCACTGTTGCCCCGGAAAGGTAATAGCCAGGAATTTCAGCTGGCTGGCTGGTTGAACAAACCTTCTTTGAACTGAAGCACCTGCAACTAAACGGTCTGATCGCATAAATCGAGCAACAATCATTTTCAAGAAACGGACACGGATGCAGACTTGGTTCAGGATCTGCTGCCAGGGCTTCCTGCTGAATGCAGGCAAGGGCATACTCATTGGTGGTCAAGGCCGGCGTTGTCGGAACCAGCGTCTGTTTCAACTTGTCTGCAAACCATTCCTGCAAACCATTTTCCTCGATATACAAAAGAATATTTTTGGCTTCTGTGGCAGTAATAATCACATTTTGAGTACAACATGAAGCACAGCCTCTGGTGCAAACTTCGGTGAAGTGATGCTCCCAGCCATCAAATTTTTGATAAATTGTTTGCAGAACTTTCTCTTTATTCATTGATATGGCTTTCGACAAAAAATGTTAATAAAAAATATTATTTTCTTTTCTTCTGGTCATCGGCATGTATGATATGCGGGAAGTCCAGGAACGACAATTACCAGAAGATATATTATACACGAAAAAACCTGTAATGGTTTTCTCCAGAAAATCAACCAATATTTGCTATACTGCTACCTGTTACCATGCGCCAACTCGCCGATTCTGCTTATCATACTCCCGAAAAAAAAAGAGCATTTTTGACCAGACTGTTTCCCTCATTGACCTTTTATTTACAATTGATAAGGATTGTCCAGCGGGCATCATCCATTGCCAAAGCAGGCCATTATGATGATGAAAAATGGGCAGCCTCATCATTTGACGTACTTGATCTTCTTGAAAAAACAGGGCTGAAGCTGGATATTACCGGACTGGAAAACCTTAAAGCATGCGAAGGCCCCTGTGTATTTATCGGCAACCATATGAGTATGATGGAAACGGTACTGCTTCCGGCAATAATACTCCCTTCCAAAAAGGTAACTTTCGTTGTCAAACAAAGCCTGCTGGAGTACCCAATATTTAAACATGTAATGCGCTCAACCAACCCGGTCCCTGTCACCCGCACCAATCCCCGAAAAGATTTAAAAACGGTAATGACCCTTGGTGTAGAACAGCTCAAAGCAGGCTATTCTGTGGTTGTTTTTCCTCAAACCACCAGAACACATTATTTTGACCCTGAACAAATGAGTACCATTGGCATCAAGCTGGCACACAGGGCAAATGTACCAGCTATACCAATCGCCCTCAAAACTGACGCCTGGACCAATGGTAAAATCATAAAGGATCTTGGCAAACTTGATTTAGGCAAAACCGGTTACTTTGCGTTTGGCTCCCCGATCAACGTCCAGGGAAAAGGCAGAGCAGACCAGGAAAAAGTAAATGCCTTTATCGACGAAAAGTTACAAAGCTGGCAACCATAAGCTCAAAAAAAAGAGCCCAATTAACAACAAGGCCGTAAGGTGAACAGCAAAAAACTCTCTAACCCACCCCTTTGCCTGTTCATAATTCCAACGATCTTATCAGCTCAAGCCCAACTTTTGCAGGGGAAGAATACGAAAGACATGGTGAACAAACTGTTTCCGGCCCTGGTTACTCTTGTTCTGGCAGGATATCTGGCTGGTGAAGTCAACAAAACTCTCTGATTTATCAAAGGCGGTATTTTTTATCCAAAAAACTTTAGGTTGAACGACTGAAAAAACATAATATCTTAAAACTACTATACTCAACGGTTTTCTGTCGGAGTTCTTTTCTCAGCATGTATTGCCCATTGTTTTTACCACCACTATTCGATATAATGGTGGACATTATTTTTTTCGTTACCAGTTTTTTTTCAAGTGTTTATGATTGCCTTCGGGTAACAGGCGTTCCTTTTCCATAATTCTGGAAAAACACATAAACACCTTGCTATAAAATAAGTTTACAAACCGACCATACACTATAAAAAAAGTTAACAATTACCCTTTTTTTTTAAAATGGCAATTCAACATAAACAGAGTTCCCAAGTTACAATAGCTCATTAATATAAATTGTTTACACGACTTCTTTCTGCAATGGCACCAAAGTTGCATAACAACTTGCAAAATAGACCGTAACAGGAGACTATATGCTTTGTAGCAAAAACAACAATAGCGGCTTTACCATGATTGAGATACTTGTAACTCTCGCAGTTGCAGGCACAATTCTCGCCATCGCTACGTTCAGTATTCTTTCATGGCTGCCGGAGATGAGACTGAAAAGCGCAAGCACCAACCTGTATTCAAACATAGTCAACACAAGAATGAACGCAGTTAAGGAAAGTAAAACCTGGGCAATTATTTTTGAACCTGCCGCCAACAGATACTTCATCTGCGACGATTGGGGGGCAGATGGAAACTGGCTTGGATCAAACGATAACACCGGCACAGGTGACAACAATATTGTGCAGACCTTCTGCATGGACGGCACCCCTTTTGCGTCAGGTTCAACCCCTTGTGCTTCAAGGAAATCCGGTATCGTTTTAGGACATGGTGATGCCACAAAGGGTATCAACGGCACGAGCATAAATCCCCCTAGCTCAACAGTAAGCTATCCGAACAATTTATTGACGATTAATTTTCAAGGACTGAGTACTGCCGGCTACGTTTATTTGCAAAACAAACATGCCACAACGTCATATGCTGTTGGCACACAAACCACAGGAGTTGTTCGATCCTGGATAAGTCGCAGAGGTGAGCAAAACTATGTTCAATAACACAAAACATACAGCATCCATTAATAATGCAGCAGGGTTCACTTTTCTGGAAATGATGATCGCGTTGGCAATAGGCATCTTTTTGTTAACCGGTTTTTACTCTTCGTACATTACACAGAAAAAGATATTTATAACCCAGGACCATGTGGCAGCTATGCAACAAAATTTACGGTCAGCCATAACACCTATAGTCAATGCTGTTAGAATGGCAGGTTACAATCCCACAGGACAGGCAACCTGTCCAGGATTCAAAAAAATAAAAGCTGGAAGGATGGAAATCTATGCAGATCTTAATGGCGATGGTGACTGCAATGATGCCCAGGAGATAGTAGAATTTGGTTTTCCAATAGCGAACGATTCTAACGATGACGGCGTTCCCAATCACCCGGCACCTTTAGGCCGACAATATAACAACACTGGCGGATATCATTCAATTGGGGACAATATTGCAAGCATAGAATTCTTTCCTCTTGATGAAAAAGGGCAATACACCAATGATATGGATAAAGTGAGAATGGTAAAGATTTCAATTCTGGCAATAACCGACAAGCCGGACCCTGACTTTACAAACGACATGACTTACCAACCGGCATCTGTCGCAGCAGGCGGACCAACCGTAGCGACCTGGAAGAATTCGACTACTGTAGACGGCTTCCGTAGAAGGTTATTGATTACAACTGTTACCTGCAGAAACATGGGGTTATAACATGAACCACTTAACCAACGAAAAAGGTTTCACACTCATCGAGGCCATGGTCGCCGCAGTCATCTTGACAACCGGGGTCATAACCTATCTTGTTATGCAGTCAACCGCAATCAAAGGGAATAAGACCGGCGCAAGCATCACTGGCAAAACCAGTTGGGCGACAGAACAGGTTGAAATGATTCTGGCCAAGCCGTACACAGAACTGATAACCATGGATAAAGACGGTGACGGAACCAATCAGGATCCGATGAGAAAAGGTGTCGACAAGGATGATAATGGCGACTCCATCATTGATGCAAATGAAAATTTCGGTTTGCATCACGCAGATACTTCAACCGCAGATGGTTCTAAAATCTCACCTGACGGCACCTACTCAATATTCTGGAATGTCGCCCTGAGTCATCCGGTAGAAAACATGGTCACGGTAAATGTCATTGTAACCAGCAAGAAACAAAACGCTACTCAAAAAGCCGTTGAATTAAAATATGTCAAGGCAAAAAGATATTAGGACTAGGACACTATGATGAGACATCGCTTACCATTCACGAACAAAGATGAAGGCTTTGTAATGGTTATTGCATTAGTGCTTCTTGTACTCCTTTCGATAATGGGAATTGCAATAACAAGGGTTTCCTATATTGAAATCCAGATTGCCGGCAACAACAAAAAAATGACCGAGGGTTTTTATAAAGCAGATGGTGGCACCGAAGTTGGGGTCGGCTTGATGGAAGAGAACCTCCTTTGCCCCAAGGGATTTCGGGCCCCGGCAGCTCACAACAACAACGATGCAAGTACATCCTATTCACTGGTGGGCGTTGATGTTTTTGACTCCCGTTTTGCCCATGCCATTGATGTTAGCGGGGTGCCGAGCGACTTGCCAGGAACGCCCAGTATGAAAGATGTTCCTTCTGATAAGGTTCGATCTTTACGAATCTCTGATCACCCATCAGTGCATAACGACACAGTGTCTCACACCAATATTGCAGTATACGGTAGCAAGGCAAAACCCATTCAGGGAAGTGCTCTGGCAACAGCTTCAGGCTATAGCGGCAACTCAGCTCCGTTGGGAACGAAAAAAGATATGAAAATTTATTCACGACATGATGGTCACGCCAAGACAACCAACAAGCTTTTTCTTCAATATGTTTTTGTTGTAGGAACAAAAGGACCATGCATTTACTAAATAAAGAGATTTTTTAATAATACCAATGAGGTAAAATATGAGATCAATAATAGTTGCGATGGTTTTGCTACTACTCTCTTCTAACACATACGCAATGACAACAAGCACCAAGGTTGGAGGCAAGATAAGCAATCAACAACAAAAAACATTCCACCAAAACATAACAAAAAGAAAGATATTACTCTTGGACTGGCAGGGGGAGTATTTACAAACTGCTGCGGGAACGGTTCACACCCGGGGCATAACCATTAACAATTTTACAGGCTTACCAAAAGAAAAGCTGCATACTCTGAAAAATCTGCCAACTGTAATTTTCAAAAAAGATGGCAACAATACCATTGTACACATCGACATTGTCAGCACCGACAAATAGAAACAACACATAACACTTCCTTCAGGAAGCTCTACTCAATGGGGTGGAAACATGGAATATAAGTCAAAAGAAAAATCAACACAATCGGGCATGAAAACAATACTACAAAAAACAGTCATAACAGTGGGACTTCTGTCGTTGAGCAGCACTGCAGCACATGCTGTAACCAATGCAGACTATAAATCCTTGCCGACATTTAATTCAACGAGTGTTCCCCCCAACGTTCTCTTTATTATCGATAATTCAAACAGTATGGATGAGGATGTGACAGGAGCAGCAGTTGGAGGAGACTCTCCTTTAAGTCGGTCAGAAATTGCCCGCAAGGCAATTATAAAAATAATAGAAGACCAGAAAGAAAATATGCGCTTTGGTCTTATGGCATATCGGCAAGAAGGAGTGTACCAAAAATATATCCATAATTCATTTTATTATTGCAGTTATGATCCGGACACCTATGATCCCGGCGGCACTCCGACACCGACAGACCCAACCAGTAATACCAGAAGTTTCCCTAACCCGACCGATCCAGGACATTTTATTTACTACGACGTTGCGCTGCCCTTCTATACCACGAATCTCTCCAATACGTTCTGTTACTCGTATAATTATTCTGCTGACGGCACCTCAAGTAACGATGATTACTGGTGTTACAAGCAAAAAACAGGTGAAGGCCCAACACCGGAGAAGGTCAAACCAAGGACAAAACTGCAAAATCTCTACGGATATTCTAGTTTTTATTATAGCAGCTCATTTATTCCTACAGACAGTGATTATGCGGCAGGAATTTTGGAGTTTGGTTACGAGCAGGCCTCTGTACCCATAGGAAAGACCTGGTTCGCCGAAAACAGCCCGGGAGATGGTATCCTCCACGTCAACATTAAGGACAGCGATACCCCCCACATTGATGCACTAAAAGCAAAACTTGGCACATCGCAGTTCGATACGGCAACGGACACCCCGCTGAGAAATGCAGGCTTAACGCCTCTTGGAGGAACGCTCCAAACTGCCCAGGAGTATTTTCAGGGCTCCTCCGTTAACACTGCATCTGGAGTTGCATCAACAAATCCAATAACCGAAAGGTGTCAACAAAACTATGTAATATTATTGACTGATGGACTGCCAAGTGTTGACAGTAACGGCAATCCCGGAGACACAGATTCTCTGCTGCAAAAAGTCAAAGATAGTATTACCGCTCTCAGAAACACCAACAACATAGACTTTGTTGATAATAAGTTCGACGTCAAAACCTATGTGGTGGGCTTTGCCCTCCCACCAACGCTTGGCTCCAAACTGGATGAACTTGCCGTTGCAGGCGGAACAGATATCAATGGCAAGGCGCTCCTCGCAAACGATGCAGTCGAACTTGGTCAGAAGCTCGAACTCCTTATGCACGATATTTCAAAAAAGGCGGCTTCTGGTTCATCAGCGTCTGTTATCTCTAACAGCCGTTCAGGTGAAGGAGTCACCTACAGTTCCGTTTTCTACCCTGAATATACCGTAGGTGACAATACCGTAAAATGGGTCGGCGACCTCAACTCTCTTTTTGTTGACAGTTATGGCAACCTTCGTGAAGATACCAACAACAATAAACAGCTTGATAAAGACACCGACTGCATCATAAGATACATTCACAAGAGTCATGGCGTTGTCGCCCAAAGATACATTGACAGCAATCAGAACAATACACTGGATCTGGATGAAGATCTCAACGGCAACGGTGTACTGGATTTACATCTCAATGAAGATCTCAATGGTAATGGTATATTAGATGGAGGAGAAGATTTAAACGGTAACAATCTTCTCGATTACGAAATCAGCGAAGATCGAAACGGCAACGGTTTTCTCGATCAAGACGAAGACGCCAACGATAACAATGAACTAGATCCTGGTGAAGACAATGGCGATGGCGTTCTTTATACTGAAGATAAATTCGTTGATGAAGTCAGTTTGACTGACTTGAATTATATCTGGAGTGCCAGTGAGTGGCTCAACGAACTTAACCCAAGCTATATCCATCATAATCGACCTGGATATGACAACCTGAACTGGAAGAAAAGATATATATTCACCTTTATAGACAGTGATAATGACCAGGTTGTAGATGCCTACGAGCAAATACCGTTTACAGATGACAGGGTCAGCGCCCTTCGTCTTCACCTTCTTGTTTACCCAACACTCTCTGACGAACCCGATTGGCTTGCTAAAATTCGTGCAGATGGAAACTACGGACATTTTCTTGAACACCAGAGTGCCCGAATCATAAACTTCATTCGTGGTAAGGATCAGGGAGAAGTAACATATGCGACGGACAAGCCCTATACCCTTGAAGCAATGCGTAGCAGGAAAGTAGACTATGATGGCGACGGTATCACAGAAACCTGGATGTTAGGTGACATTATTCATTCAAGTCCTCTGGCAGTTGGGGCACCGTCTGAATCCTATCACCTCCTGTATGAGGATGATAGTTATGCCAACTTTGCGGAGAAATATATCAACCGGAGGACAGTAGTGTATGTCGGCGGAAACGATGGCATGATCCATGCTTTTAATGCCGGTTTTTTTGATCCCAGAAACTTGAAGCTGAATGATACAACTGTCCACGTTGCCGAACCATATGTAGACACAAACAATAATCATCAATGGGATAATGGCGAACCATATACCGACAGGAATTATAACGGTATTTATGATGATGGACTTGGTGATGAAACCAAATTCGAGCTGGGCAGCGAATTATGGGCCTACGTTCCGCATAATTTACTCCCGCATCTGCGCTTTTTGACCTCGCCCGATTATGAGCACGTCTACTACAATGATTTGCCCCCCCGGGTTTTTGATGTAAAAATATTCGAGCAAGAAACGGCCTGTACGACAGAGGGACTCTATAGCAAAAACTGTATTCACCCTAACGGCTGGGGAACCATACTCGTTACAGGAATGCGACTTGGTGGAGGCCTGTACGAAAGGTTCAAAACCTGGGATTTTCCTATGACTTATGCCCCAACTGCAACCGGGACTTGGACAATTTCGCCTGATGCGGATCTTGAATCGACTTGTGACGAAACAGGCTGTACGATTAAATCCAAAAATAATGCAAAGCCAATTGTTGAGATAAAAAATTCTCTCGCAGGTATTGACGCAGATAGAATTAAAAGTATCAAGATACAATTTAAGAAGAACTCAAGTGATGATATTGCTGCCAATGGCGTTACCTTTCACTGGGATGGTGGCACAATAAACAAGCCGGCGCCAGACTTTGACGAAGACGAATCGTCCAAGTATTACTCATACACCTTCGATATGTCGAGTAAATCAACCTGGAAAGACACCATTAACACCATCTGGTTTACGATTAACAACCCCTTACCTGATGCAGATTCTATCATCTTGGACTATATCGACCTGGAAGACAGTGAGGGCTATTCTTCAAGCTATTCGATTATCGACATAACCAACCCTGAAAAGGAACCAAAGGTGCTGGCCGAGCTAAAACCTCGAGGTCTCGGTTTTACAACCAATGAACCTGTGGTTATTCCGATTAAGTCTAAGGTTGATAACACTATCAATGACTGGTATCTTGCTTTTGGTTCCGGTCCGAACCACAATAACCGAGCCGATTCTATCGCCTTGAACAAGGTAACCAGTAACACCCCAGGCAAGATCTATATTGTTTCACTCAATGAACTTGCAAAAGGTAAACTCAAGATGTTAAACGATGCAGGTTTACCCGTTAATGGAGAACGTTCCTTTGCAACACTTGATTCCAACACAATCATTTCAGACATGGTACCACTTGATTTTGACCTTGATTACGATGTTGATGTGGTCTATTTCGGTACAGTAAGTGGAAACAGTTTTGATGGCTGGGGAGGTAAAATGCGCCGCCTGGTTCTTGATGAAGGAAATCCTGACACCAAAACCTGGCAAGGAGACAAAGTCCTATTTAAATTAGATCCGGGACAGACCATAACCGCAAAGCCAACAGTCGGCTCCGATAACCTGAATAATCTATGGGTTTATTTTGGAACAGGAAAGTATTTCGTTGAACAAGATGAAGCCAATACTGACCTGCAAGCATTTTACGGCATCAAAGAACCCCTTGGTTTAACGGGCAGGACATGGGATGAAGTAGAGAAAGAAGAACTTATCAATACCACCGATGCCAAAGTATTTGATAACAAACGGGTTACAGGAATACCGGCTCTGGATTCCGGTACCACCATAAACAACTGGTCCGAACTTATTGCAACAATCGACTCTATGAGTGGCTGGATGCGCGATCTTGAAGAAGCCGGAGAGCGCAGTCTTGGTCAAGCCGCCCTTCTCGGACAAACCCTGACCTTTGCCACATATATTCCTTCTACAGATATCTGTGTAACAGACGGCAGAAGTATCGGCAATGCTTTATATTATAAAACAGGAACAGCATATTTTAACTCAGTTATAGGATACATCTTTGAAGACCTTGATGGCGATGATACGATGGAAGAAGGTGAAAAAAGAATGCTCACAAGGTTTAACATTGGCAGAGGTTTAACCTACTCACCAGCTGTACATATCGGCGGTGACGAGGGTTCCAGCGTAATCTTTTCGACCAGTGACGGTTCTGTGAGATCCTTTGAACAGAATAATCCTGGTTTGACCAAATCCAAGAGAGCCAGTTGGGAAAATGTAACCCAGTAATCTGAAAACAAATAAACCAGTTACGGGGCTGATCCGCAAGGACAGCCCCTTTTTTTATTCCTTTGAATCGCAGGGTAAACAATCAGCAAAACCCCCGTTCACATTCAGACCAAACCAATTTTCCGTCCCCTGTCAAGCCTCTTCACGGTCTCTTTTAATGATCTTGCTTTACAAATAAGCAGTTCCCCTCGCAAGTTTTTGCTCGGGATCAAGGGACCTTAGAAATATTCCAGCAGAAAAGCTTATATGGATGAGAGCCTGGTAAAATGAACAGAGGAGCAGCCAACAACAAAAGGACAAGACTCCAGTATCTTGAGAACCTTATTCCGGTACCTCAATGGCAGGGGCCTCTATCACCGGTTGTTCTTCAACGCTCTGAGGCTGCAAATGGGCGTGCCATCTCTTCTCGAGTTTTTTAATGAAGAAAATCAAAACAAAGGTAATGGCCATATAAAGTATAGCGGCGGTAATAAACGCTTCATAAGGGCTATAGAACCGGGAATTGACAATCCGTGCCGCCCCGGTAATATCGACAATAGTTATCACACTGGCAAGTGCCGTTCCATGCAGCATAAAAATAATCTCATTACCATAAGCCGGCAATGCCCTTCGAAAAGCACTTGGGAGAATAATCCTCCTGAACATGGTCCACTTTGACATACCAACCGCCATCGCTGCTTCAATTTCACCATGGGGGGTTGCAACGATAGCTCCCCGAATAATTTCAATTGTGTATGCGCAGGTATTCATGGCAAAGGCTAAAAGTGCGCAAAAATAAGCTTCACGCAAAAGCGGCCAGAAAACAGAATCCTTCAAACTATCAAATTGTCCCACACCATAGTAAATAATGAACATCTGAACCAGCAAAGGTGTTCCGCGAAAAAAATAGACAAAAGCCCTGATAGGCAACTGAATGAACATACTTTTCGATGTCCTCAAAACAGCAAGCGGAATGGCACAAATCAACCCAATTGCCAGGGATGCAAAAACCAGAATCAGGGTATTCTTCAACCCCTCAAGATAGATGGGAAGGCTTTCAATGATAATAGAAACGTCCATAATCACATTCTCCTGACACCGGCACTGTAACGCTTTTCAAAATATTTCAGCAGATAAATTGAGATAGTGGTGATAAGCAGATAATTGACAGCAACGACAAGATAGAAGATAAAAGGTTTGCGGGTAGCACCTGCTGCAAGAGATGCCTTGCGAACCATATCATCAAGACCAATAATGGAGACCAGAGCGGTCGTTTTGGTCAGCACCAGCCAGTTATTGCCAAACCCAGGTAAGGCATGGCGCACCATCTGCGGTAGAGTAATACGGAAAAAGACCATTCCCTTGCTCATACCATAGGCACTTCCAGCTTCAATCTGCCCCTTGTCCACTGCCAAAATAGCACCTCGAAAGGTTTCTGTCATGTAGGCGCCAAAAATAAAGGCAATCGTCGACACTCCGGCAATAAACGGGTTGATATCAATATACTCTTCATACCCGAAAAAGGGACCTATCTGATTGATAAACACTTGGCCGCCAAAGAACACAAGCAACATCAATACCAGGTCTGGAATACCACGTATAATAGTTGTATATGCCTGGGCGACAAGTTTTAAAAATTTATTGTGTGAGAGTTTGCATAATGCGCCGCCAATCCCTAAAATCATCGACAGGAATAAAGAGACAAGGGATACCTTTAAAGTAAGCAGGGTTCCTTCAAAAATCGCCGGACCGTAACCGTAGAGATCAATAATCATAGAACATCACAGTAAAAGAAAGCCTGTCTTGTCTCTTGACACAAAGACAAAACAGGCTGATAAAATTACCACGTTTGGTGGTTACTCACCATATACGTCAAAATCAAAATACTTATCCTGAATTTTTTTATACGTTCCATTGGCACGAATTGTATCAATGGCTTTATTAAATTTTTCCACCAGCTCCTTATCCTGCTTTCTAATAGCAATTCCAGTACCTTCACCAAACCATTTCGGATCCGTCAAATCAGGACCAAAGAACTGATAATCCTTTCCTTCCGGTTTCTCCAGAAAACCTCCATACAGAGCCATACTGTCTGCAAGCAAGAGGTCAACTCTGCCGGCAGTAAGATCAAGATAGGCTTCATCCAAAGATCCATAACGCTTTATTTCAACAGCATCGCCATAATTGTCGGTCAAATAGCGATCATGAATAGTTGCACGCTGCACGCCAATCCGTTTCCCCTTAACAGCTTCCTTTGAAAAGGAGGTAAAGGCTCCTTTTTTGCAAACAAATTTGGCAGGAGTTTGATAATATTTATTGGTGAAATTCACCTTCTTCTTACGCTCTTCCGTAATAGACATGGAAGCAATGATCGCATCATATTTTCTTGCCATAAGGGCAGGAATCATCCCGTCCCAATCCTGGGCGACCAAAACAACTTCTGCGCCCATGGCCTCTCCAAGGGCTTTAGCGATATCAACATCAAAACCAGCAAGGGTTCCGTCCGGTTGAACATAGTTAAAAGGCGGGTAAGCACCTTCAGTTCCTACACGTACTTTTTTCCAGTCCTTGGCAATGGCACTGCCTGCCGCCAGAACAAAAAACGCCAAAATCACCGCCAGCAATCCGTATTTTTTCATATCTTTATCTTCTCCTCTAATACACTGTGGACAGTCCGGAAACTGCTAGACCATCGCTTGAAAAAAGCTCCGAAATCTCTCGCTTTTCGGAGTATCAAATACCTGTTGTGGACTACCATCTTCAAGAATCTGCCCCTGGTCAAGAAAAATAACCCGAGACGAGACTTCACGGGCAAATCCCATCTCATGGGTAACCACAATCATAGTTCTTCCTTCATCTGCCAGATCGCGCATAACTCCCAACACCTCCCCGACCAGCTCAGGGTCAAGAGCAGAGGTTGGTTCGTCGAACAAAATCGCTTCCGGTTCCATGGCAAGGGCACGGGCAATAGCTGCCCTCTGCTGCTGCCCACCGGAAAGATGAGCCGGATAGGCATCAAGTTTATCACCAATGCCCACCTTATCAAGGTACATAATTGCCTTCTCAACCGCCTCTTTCCTGTCCTCTTTCAAAACATGAACAGGTGCTTCGATAACATTTTGCAAGATGGTCATATGAGACCAGAGGTTGAAGCCTTGAAAGACCATGGCAAGTTTGGTCCTAATCCTTTCTACCTGTTTGATGTTTTCAGGCAGGTACTTACCATTTGCACCTTCTCTCATCAAGACCTCTTCCCCTGAGACCTTGATAATTCCCTGGTCTGGAATTTCAAGCAGGTTGATACACCGAAGCATGGTGGATTTGCCAGAGCCACTCGAGCCAAGCACAGAAATAACATCCCCCTTATACGCTTTAAGTGAGATGTCGTTTAAAACCGTATTGTCGCCAAAGCTCTTGTGTAAGCCTGAGACTTCAATGGATGGAGTTATTTGAGTATTCATATTTTCTTCATTAATGCGGCTGGACGTTCCCCACCCTTCATAGTAACTAAATGTGAGGTCTTTTCATATACCTCATACCAACAGTGAAAAAATGCACGAAGATGAATCTTAATGAATATTGTCAATTGATTCAACTTGTAAATGTAAAACTTCTACTTGTCTGAAGAGAAGAAGAAGATTATTTTACCCGCCACGTTATAGTATTGGTATCATTTATCATGAAATATCTAACAATTAGCATTTTACTCTAACAATGTTTATGGAACTTCTGGAAAACGCCAATTTGATTCAATTTATTAAGTATGCCCTGGCAGGTGGCATAGCAACTCTCATCCATATTACCATCTTTCATCTGACTGGATGGAAATTGTTTCCGTGTCTGCAACACCAAGACCATCTGGTTCGATTATTGGGTTTGCAACTACCCAAACTTTCTGATTCCGACAGATCAAAGAATTCGATGATTGCCAACACCATCGCCTTCATCATTGCCAATATGGTCGCGTATATTATTAATGTGCAGTGGGTTTTTCAACCAGGAAGACACCATATATTCATTGAAATACTGCTCTTTTATGCCGTTTCAGGGATAAGTGTACTGCTGGGGACAGCACTGATGGGCGTACTGATCAAAAGATTCGGGGTACTGACGACCTATGCCTTTAGCACCAATATTTTGACAGCGGTCATGATTAACTACGTTGTGAGAAAGTATCTGATATTTGAGGGTTGAGCCACAGCCAATCTTACACGAACAAAGCCGGAAATATCACGGTGCAACAGGAAGGGCAGTCTTCCGACACTTGTACTCCTGAACCTTACACCGTGTCGATTTGCCTGTCTTGCAGAGTCGTTATAAAATCCTTTGCATCTACCTCACTGACAATTTTATCGACAGTACATTTTCTAAGAATATACTCTCCCAATTGTTTATAAATACAATTTACAGCGGATAATACTGCAGAAACACCACTATATTTTTTAAGGCAGGACAAGCCAAATTCCCCCTCCTGCACCGTTCCCGAAAGAAAGAGTACAGCAACGTTGCTTTTAAAAGACTCACATACAGACTGGATCATAACATCGATGGAAGAGAACGGTGGCGTCGGCCTGCTCCGTTCCATTTTATTGGAAATGCTATATGGCTTCATAAAAAAGTTTTCATCTTTGGCGGCAACATAACAACAGCCACCCTCTATCTGACTGCCATTTGACATTCTTGCCACCCGCAGCTGAGTAATAGAATCAAGGAAAGCAGCCAGAGAATCGGCATGACCTATCATGCCATCAACAACAACGATAATTGAACCAGTTACCTGCGAAGGAATGGATGGTAATATATTAAAAAGATTACGATAACTCCCTTTTCCAGCAGAAATAATGATGATATATCCGGCACGTTTATACTGGCTGATAAGATGGTTTTCCAGTAAATCACCACATTGCACACAGAAGAACTCTTCATGCCCATAGCCTGCAAGCGAGACACTATTTCTGGCACCACACTCCTCACAAAAAAGGATACCGTCCTCGGCAACCGAAGTTTTTTCCTGTTCAGGACACACCTGGGTGACCATCGGTGAAACTTGCGTATCAAGCCTGGCTACGCTGGTAATGTGATTAAGCAATTCTTTCTTATAATGTGAAACATCTGTTGTTCCTGCTAAATCCTCTTTGAAAACAAAGTCTATCGCGCCAGAATAGACACCACTGAAAGCTTTTTTAAGATCTGTCGGGTTGTGACCGACAACCAGAATAACCTTAAGAGCTTGATCACTGACAATGGCCTGCAAATCTTCCATATCATTGTCGATGAGATCAATATCAAGTAACACAACCTCTGGACACTGCTCCCGTTTAAGATCATCAAAATCCTCCAGGGTCTTGCCCGTACCAACGACCGTAACCGTAAAAGATTTTTCCAACAAGGCGCTCATCGTCAGTAACAACGAATCATCTCCTGAAATCAGGATCAGCGAAACAGGGTTGATCAAACGCTCTTTTTTACTTGCAGTCGACATAGGCATCATACGCCAAAAAGTTTCTTCAACATTCTGAGCAGAAAAGAGTCCTTTTTAGATGGCTGGATAGAAGGCTTATCCTCGTCAGTGGGCTTACCAAGGTTTTTATTAATCAAATTACGATACTGAGCGGTATCAAGATATCTGGTTTTTTCATCATCATCCTCCTGCAAGTCAGAAGGCAGAGCATCGATATCTGACCGATCAAAAACCAACTCATGTTTTCCTATCAGAATCACATCGTTATTTCTCAGGATATGAGTTGAAATCAGCTGTTCATTGACAAAAGTACCGTTGGTACTTTCAAGGTCGGTGAGCATGTAGGTCGCTGAAACAGAATCGATACGCGCATGCAGCCCCGATACCGACATATTATTGATAACAATATCGTTTGATTCAGAACGACCAATAGTAAGCGTCTGGCCGGAAACCAGAGGATATTCTTCTTGAACAGTATCTTTGAACTTCAGCTTTAAAACAGGCATAACTGCTTCCTACTTTCAAGGGAGGGAACATACAGAATACAAGAACCTACTAAAACCATATCAAAAGCGTCTTGTTATATCAATACATTGTATCGAATTCTGGCTTAAATGCTCCCGACAACTGATCGAGCAGCCTTGACGTTTTCCGGCAACAAAACGTCAAGGCCCATAACGCTGTTCACCCCATCGCCTTTTGCAAATTTTCGTCAAGCCTGGCAAGAAAATCCTCGGTTGTCAAGAAGTCCTGTTTTGCTCCAACCAGAAGCGCAAGATCCTTGGTCATAAAACCCGACTCCACCGTTTCTATGCACACCCGTTCAAGGGTTTCGGCAAAATTGACGACATCTGGCGTATTATCAAACCGACCACGATAGGAAAGCCCCCTGGTCCAGGCAAAAATGGAGGCAATGGGGTTGGTTGAGGTCTTGTTGCCCTTTTGATGCTCCCTGAAGTGACGGGTTACCGTCCCGTGGGCGGCTTCTGCCTCAACGGTTTTGCCGTCTTCGGTCATCAGGACAGAAGTCATCAGTCCAAGCGACCCAAATCCCTGGGCAACAGTATCTGACTGCACATCACCGTCATAATTTTTACACGCCCAGACAAAACCGCCTTCCCACTTAAGAGCTGACGCCACCATATCATCTATCAATCGATGTTCGTATGTAATCGACGCGGCATCAAATTTTTCCTTGAATTCCTGGTCAAAAACCTGCTGGAAAATATCTTTAAACCGTCCATCATATTTTTTGAGAATAGTATTTTTGGTCGAAAGATACACCGGCCAGCCAAGCAGAAGACCGTAGTTCATACATGATCTGGCAAATCCCCGAATAGAATCATCGAGATTATACATTCCCATGGCACAGCCGCTGCCTGGAAACTGGAAAATCTCATGTTCAATCGGCTCTCCGCCATCTTCCGGTTCAAATTTCATGGTCAGCTTTCCAGGGCCGGGAACAAGAAAATCGGTGGCACGATACTGATCGCCAAAAGCGTGGCGGCCGATGACGATGGGTTTGGTCCATCCGGGAACAAGGCGGGGAATGTTCCTGCAAATAATTGGCTGACGGAAAACCGTCCCACCGAGGATATTTCTGATGGTTCCATTCGGCGAACGCCACATCTGTTTAAGATTAAACTCACTTACCCGAGCTTCATCGGGAGTGATGGTCGCACATTTTACCCCCACCCCATATTTCTTGATGGCATTGGCAGCGTCCACGGTTATCTGGTCATCAGTTTCATCCCGCTTGACCATGCCAAGGTCATAGTATTTAAGCTCCACATCCAGATAAGGAAGAATCAGTTTTTCCTTGATAAACGTCCAGATTATCCTTGTCATTTCATCGCCATCGAGCTCAACAATGGGATTTTTTACCGTGATTTTTTCCATCGGATTCTCCTTACAAAAATTTCTCTCTTGAGCTTCTTCCGCTCGGCAACACACCCCTGGCAGTACTATCTTTCAATTGTAAAAACCAGTGCCGGACAGATTTCCAGACATTCACAGCAGGAAATACACCGCCCCTGATCTTTAATAACCTTTCTCCTGCTGATTGCAAGGGCACCAGAATCGCAGACACTGACACATGCCCGACAGCCAATACATTTTGAAAAATCAGCAAATATTTCAGACAGAGGGATGACAGGCACAGAGTTTCTCCTCCACGAGTAACATGATTGCCATTTAT